>Ga0182021_10000741_pt1 | contig 36247 bp, 34 predicted proteins | sample 612E3MmetaG_FD_120493 | JGI IMG/M metagenome (GOLD analysis project Ga0182021, IMG submission 120493) | Permafrost microbial communities from Stordalen Mire, Sweden - 612E3M metaG (Illumina Assembly) | ecosystem: Environmental > Terrestrial > Soil > Wetlands > Permafrost | place: Sweden...
GCACGAAGGCACCAAGTCAAGATCGACCATAGCTTGCCGCCTGGCGGCCTCATCTTGCCACCATTCATGACTAAACCAAAGTTTCTGTTCTCAATGAACGACGGACCCGTCGCAAGAGCTGATTAGTAAAATCCGCTCGGCACCTCCGGGCTGCACGAGCCCTCCCCGGTGACGAATTCGCGGAACCTTTTGAGGTGAGATTCCGTTCTATTCATCACTGAAGGGGGAGGTCCTATGTCTGCTTCATCCGCAAGAATGTTGGCCGTCAGCCGTCCCATGGTAGGCGCTTTGTTTGTAGCGAGTTGCCTGCTGTCGATCGTATCGTGGTACACGACCCAACAGGGCATGGCGCTGTACCTGGCGCCGTGGTTTGCACTCCTGGCTTCGCTTGGGGTCCAGTCGGCGCTGGTCGTGGTCGCGTGGCTCATAGGACTGACCCGGACAAAGCGCGTTCTCCTGATCGCGGTCTACGCCATTACAGCCCTGGTATCGATTTCGTTTTCGTACGCTTGCCTTTATACATGGTTTTCGGCGCGCGAACGGCCCGCTACGATTGAGCGCAAACTCTATGAGTCGCTGAATACCTCGGCGGGCCAAGCCCAGGAGTTGCTGGCGGGCGCCATAAGCGAAGGTCAGAAGCATGTCTTGGCATTGGAGGAGATGACAGGCGCCGAGAAGACCCATGGTTACATTTCGCGCGCGCAGGACGCGGATCCCTACCTGGCGAAGATCCGTGAGGCTGTGGCACGCGAGGCTGAGACCTACAGTGCGAGCTATCCGGAGGGGACCGGTTCAGGTCTGCGCTACACGGCTTTCGAGCGATACACACAGCTCGCTCGTCAGTCCCTGGGCCGCATGCAGACGGCGCAGAAGTCGCTGACCGACTTCCGCAACAATCTCAAGCCACTCGAGTCGACGGAGAGCCAGCTCCGCGGCTTTCGGGAGGTCTACGACTCCGTTCCCTGGCAGGAAGTCAAGGAAACACTCCATACAGAAGACTTCGCTCTGCCTGCAGTTCCCGCCTACACCGATTTCGTGGATCGCTCGGCTAGCGGACAGGAAGATCTGCTCATTGCCTTCCAGGAGCTTGTTTCTTCTCCCACCAGCCGGCACGTGTTCGCGCTCGCGCTGGCAACATTTATCGATCTGATCGTATTTCTGCTGGCGTACTCGTCCGGCCCTTACTTCTTCGGCGCCCCCGAAGAGCATTGGATCTCTGCCGCAGCAGTCATGGACTCGAGCGATGATCAGGTATTCGTGCGGAATTTCCTGCGCAAATTGGTGCCAAGCTCCCAGGGAATGGCGCGCGTCGACGCGTCGGGATTGAGTCCCGGAGAGCAGCAGCTCTGCCTGCTCCTGATCTCCAAAGGACATGCCGCGCAAGTTCACGAGGACGGCAAGCTCTTCTATTTACTCGACCAGCAAATTCACGGGCAGTTGCTGGAGTCGCTTGCCAATCCGGGCATCACTTTGCGCGCATCTTCTCCCCGAACTGTGTAAAGCGATGATTCCTGTTTTCAGCTAAATCCTCCGTCCTCGACTTGGACTTGGACGTGGACTTGTAAGGATGGAGGGCGACCTGGAAAAAGTTTTGTATGGAAAGTTTGCCGCGGACAAAACGGTCCAGGTCCACGTCGAGGTCCAAGTCCAGGTCCAAGCGGTTCATTCGTTTTTTCGATGTAACCAGTGCGTTTTGCGCGCGACGTTGCCGGTTGCAGCGGATATTTCCGCTTGCGGGCCGATAAGGAATGCTGGTACAAGGAATGCTCAGAAGTCAGGAGGCGATAGATGCTGCATCGAAATATGAGAGGGGCGCTGACCCTTGGAGGGATGGCCATCCTGCTGGGGCTCATGGTAGGCGCCACCGCGGGGGTTCGCGCACAAATACCCAAGGAACCGGTCAAATGGTCCATTAAGCCGGCATCGCCTGATAAGCCTATTCAAAGAGGGGATTCATTCACCCTTCAATTGACGGCAACGATCGAGCCGGGTTGGCACGTCTACTCGACGGATCAAGAAGAAGGGGGACCAACACCCACGCGCATCGTTCTTGCGCCAGACCAGCCGTTCGAGCAGGTCGGTGGCATCGCCTCGACCGAACCAAAGTCCACGATGGACCCGAACTTCAACCTCTTGACTCAATACTATGAGGGAGACGCCACATTCACCATGACGTTGAAAGCTGCAGCCACCGCACCTTCCGGCAAGACAGACGTCAAGGTCAATGTGACCTTTCAGACCTGCAGCGATCAGCTCTGCCTGCCGCCCAAGACGGTCAAGCTAACAGCCGCTGTGAATATCCTAGCTCGTTAGCACCATTTTTTGCAGACGGGCAAAGCCATACGCAAAGATCCCGTGCGAAGGTCGTGGCCGTGAGCGTGGCCGTGGTCGTAATCGGTTTTTTGATATCCATACACTACCGATTACGACCACGATCACGACCACGACGATTGTGGAAGATGTTATTTTCGGAAGAGGGGCGGCACGTATGGATGTCCATCGACAGCTCGCACAAGAACTGTCGCTCTCTATCAATCAGGTTCGCAGCGCACTGACATTATTCGCCGAGGGAGGTACGATCCCCTTCATTGCCCGTTATCGCAAAGAGAAGACCGGCGAAATGAACGAGGTCCAGCTCCGCGCCCTGACCGATCGTTTCACCTATCTTACAGAGCTCGAGGAGCGCAAAACTGCGATCCTGCAATCAATCGAAGAACAGGGCAAACTCACCGACGAACTCAAAACCAAAATTGAATCCTGTCTGCAAAAGACGGAGCTCGAGGATCTGTATCTTCCCTTCCGTCCCAAAAGGCGCACGCGCGCAACCGCTGCGAGAGAGAAAGGTCTCGATCCGCTGGCACTGTTTATAAAAAGTCTCAATACTCCTCATGCTCCGGCAGCGGACCTGGAGCGCGAGGCATCCCGATACATTTCCGAGAGTCTGGGAGTCGCGACTGCGGCCGAAGCCTTGCAAGGAGCATCCGACATCCTGGCCGAAGAAACGTCGGAAAAGGCCGAACTGCGAAGATATCTGCGCGACTACCTGATGAACGAGGGAGTCTTCATTTCGCGCGTAAAGGATGAATTTGCCGAAGGAACAACCAAGTTTGAGATGTATCGGAATTACCGGGTGCGCGTCAAGGAGATTGCTCCTCACAATATGCTGGCACTGAGGCGCGGCGAAACCGAGGGCGTTCTTGCGTTCACCATAGAGTTTGATCCGGCGGCCGTTGCTTCCTACCTTGAGTCACAAGAGGTGCTTGCGCGCGACGGGCAAGAACGAGCCTTCATGCGCACGATGCTCGCTGATGCGTTCGAGCGCCTCATGAAGACGACTCTGATCAGTGAGGTCCGGCTCCAGAAAAAAACCGCAGCCGATCTTGAATCTGTAAAGACGTTTGCAGCCAACCTGCGCGAATTGCTGCTGGCGAGCCCGGCAGGAATGAAACCTGCCATCGGCGTCGATCCCGGGTTTCGGACCGGCTGCAAAGTCGCCGTCATCGATCGCACCGGCAAGTTTCTCGAGCACAAGACCATTTATCCGCACAAGTCCGAGCCTGAGCGCCGTCAGGCGGCTGCATCCCTGCTGCAGCTGATTGAAACATGCGGGATCGAGATGATCGCAATCGGCAACGGGACCGCCGGACGCGAAACGCAGGCGTTCATAGGGGTGGCACTGGCTGAAGTGGAACGCAAACCGATAACTGTGATGGTGAGCGAGGCCGGCGCCTCAGTCTATTCCGCGAGCGAGGCGGCGATCGAGGAGTTCCCGGAGCTCGACCTGACTGTTCGCGGCGCGATCAGCATTGCGCGGCGGCTTCAGGACCCGCTGGCGGAGCTGGTAAAGATCGATCCGAAATCGATCGGCGTCGGGCAGTACCAACACGATGTCGATCAGAAACTTCTGAAGGAGAAGCTCGACGAAACTGTGGAGAGCTGCGTCAACTTCGTCGGTGTTGACCTGAATCTCGCTTCCAAGGAGCTATTGAGTTTTGTTTCGGGATTGACTCCCTCGGTCGCCAGGAACATCCTCGCTTATCGCAATGAACACGGCGCATTCCGCGATCGGGACGACTTGCATCGGGTGACAAAGTTGGGTCCCAAGACCTTCGAGCAGGCGGCCGGCTTCTTGCGAATTCGGGGAGGAAACAACCCGCTCGACAATACCGCGGTACATCCGGAAAGCTATTGGGTGGTTCAAAAAATGGCAGCTGATCTGAACCTGCCACTGGCGAGGATCGCGGAGGCCGGAGACAAAATCAAGGCATTGGATCTGGGGAAATACGTCTCCGCCGGGATCGGCGAGCCGACGTTGCGCGACATCATCACCGAACTGGAAGGGCCCGGCCGTGATCCGCGCACCGAATTCCGTTACGCAACGTTTGACGAGAATGTGAAAGAGATCAAGGATCTCGTACCCGGCATGGTGCTCGAAGGTGTCGTGACCAACGTCGCCAACTTCGGAGCCTTCGTGGATATCGGCGTGCACCAGGACGGGCTTGTGCACATCTCGCAACTCGCCGATCGCTTCGTCGACGACCCCAAGAAAATCGTCAAAGTGGGACAGATCGTGAAAGTGCGCGTCCTGGAAGTGAATCAACTCCTGAAGCGGATCTCTTTGTCGATGAAATCCTCCGGCCGCCGGCCCAAGGCCGCCGCATCGAAGACCGATGCTCCTGCCGGACCGAAGCCCTCTTCTGTTCGGGATCTGATGGCCAGATTCAATCCTCCCACGCGTCCGTAACCGTCTGGCTCAGTCCGCCTAGTCAAAGCCTGCCGCCCTTAAGGTGGAGGAATTGCGGAGCGGGGGCAGGATCTAATCTCCCTTGTCGGACAAATATCCGTAGGGGCGCCACCTGTGGGCGCCCGGCGGGAAGACGCGATGTTGTGGACGGGCGGGCACACGGGGGTGTCTCAAAAACGAGAATCACTCTGCGTTGTCAAGTGGGTTCGGGCTTTAGCCCGGACACGTAGCAGTAAGCAGAAACCATTGGCTGACACCTCTGGATTACTGATCGGTAATCAGCTTCGGGCATTATTCGCATTCTTCGAAAAACCTCCGTGTCCGGGCTGAAGCCCGGACCCACTTGAAGACAACGCATCGATGACTCGCAGTTTTGAGAGAGCCCCACACGTCCCGCTCCTACAGCAAGATGATCAACCACACCAATCGGGGTCGTCGCAGAGGTTGCGCCTTCAAAGCGCTGATTTGGAGTCGCGAAGATTGAGCCTGCGAGTCAACTCTCACCAAATATCGCCGACGGTGAATCCCTCGGGGAAAGGATCCTCAGGGTCTGTCACATAGCTGCTGAAGCCCGTAATCCATGCCTGCCCGCTGATGCTCGGGACGACGGCACGGAATTTGCCCACGGACGTCTCTCCGATGAGCCGGCCTGTAAAAATGGTTCCCAGAATTCCCTCGTGGCAAAAATCCTCGTTCAGTTGCAGTTTGCCTTTGGCATACAGCGTAGCCATTTTTGCGCAGGTGCCGGTACCACAGGGGGAACGGTCGATGGCGCCAGTCCAGGTCGTGGGGCGGTTCCAATCCAGTTTGCCGGTCGATACCGTAACGGCGTTCTTCATGTGGGCGCCGGTGCGCGTGGGAGGCGCTGAAAGCTCGGCAATGGTTATGCCTGAAAACCCGGGCTGTTCAGGATGAACGACTGGCAGTTGTTCCTGGGCTGCAGCCTTGATCATCTCGCTGATGCGCACGATGTCACGTCCCTCATCCGGCGTCAGGCGCAATCCGAACGGCGCCGCGTCCGCGATAACGTAAAACATACCTCCGTAAGCGACATCGACAGTCGCCATGCCGAGATGCGGTACCTCAATGGGAGTATCCAGATACGCCGCGAAGGCAGGCACGTTTTGAAACGTGACGCGCTGAACCTTTCCGTTTGCGCAGTCGGCCCGGACCCGAATCAATCCCGCCGGAGCTTCCAGGGTCAATTCGGTCACCGGCTCGCGCATCGGCACCATGCCTGTTTCGAGGAGCACGGTCGTGACGCAGATCGTGTTCGTGCCCGACATGCCGGGATATTCGACCTGTTCCATGATCACGAATCCGGCATCCGCTTCGGGTTTCGTGGGCGGCAGAATCAGATTGCAGTTTGCGGCCGGATAGCCGCGCGGCTCGCGCAGCATGCGCTTGCGCAGCCCATCACCGTGCGTCTGCAAATACATCATCTTATCGAACATGGTGGCACCGGGCACATCCAGGACGCCGCCGACTATCACCCTGCCATGTTCACCGCCGGCGTGGGCATCCACCGCTTGAATCATATTCGAGAGCCGCATGAATCTCTCCCTTCGTCAGTGCTTCAATGATGGCTTCGTCCATTCAGTTTCGCCCGACAATATGCATCGTCTGTCACCATCGAGCAATGGAAATTGGGAGACTCGTAACTGGGGATGCCACCTCAAGGCTTTCTACTTCAAGCGCGTAAAGGATTGACCGTTTAGATTTGGCGTGAAAATCGGCGCCAGCCGATTTCTGGATTCCTCCGGGATGCATCGGGTTGCGCAGAGTCATACCAGCTTTCAAGCACAGTTCGGCAAGGGTGCCGGCGTCCAGCAAGGCGCAGCGGTGATTCAGGATTTCTTCTTTCGTCTTGATCAATCGGGCGTAGAATAGCCGCAGTCTGCTCCGACAAAGAGCTGCGAGGCAGGTCAGACGTTAAGCTTGGCGATGGTCTCGGTGTTTGCCGTGCGATCGCCCATCGAAGCATCTGACGGGCGCTCAAGAGTAGAGAACGGGACATTCCAGCGTTGCACCCATTAGCGGGATTTGCCGTGCCACAAACAGCTCGAGGAGCCTTTAGGCTCAAGCTATGGATTAAGTGGGGTTTATTGACAACCCTCGCTAATATTGTGCTTGTGGTAATCGCGAGGCAGTTTCCTCTCATCCTGGGAGATAAATTTCCTCCTGGCGAGCTAGACCGTACACGAATTCAAGAAGTCTTTATCGTGGTCAACTACCCGATCTTCGCGATTGATGTGCAGATCATGAGCTTTGTGGCGAAGCTATATCCTTCAATTGAGCGAACTCTGTGGGCCTGGCCAATCCTCGTTCTTATTGTGGTGTCTTGGTTAAGTTACTGGACCCTGATGGGAAACATCATTGCGCATGTCATAAGATCGATCAAATCAAAAAGGATGGGATGAAATTCCCGGCTGTCTGGATGGTCATGATGCTTACGTTTCTATCCAGGGGCAAGTCAACGGTCATGCAGGCTCTCACGGTTCCAGGATATGTGTCCGATACGCGCCTTCGGCCTCTTGCTCAATTCCTTAATTCGCCGGCGCGCATCTCGCGCGCGATCTTCGCTCATTGCAATCTGGGTAAGAAACTCGCGCACGAGCCGGTTCACCGAAGATTCGCGCGCAGCTGCATAGCGCCGCACCGCCGCCAGCACTCTTTCGTCGACGGATAATGTAATGGTCTTCATGTTACACAGTTTGTGTGTAACTGTGTTTGAGGTCAAGTCCATCCGTGCATCCATTGTTCGATCTCATCAATCGAACCATTGGTGGACATGGTCCGGACCTATTGTCCGAAGTTGTCGGGTCTCAACCGTGTACTGGGGTTGTCAGCGATTGCGATCTATATTGGCAAGTGATGTCAATGGTACTCAGATCTGGAGCATACCGGTTTGTCTTTTACTAGGACAATGGAATGAATACTTCACAGACTGAACTGCGAGTCATGCGGGCCGAAGGTGTGGAGGTTACTGAGGATTCTCTCGTCGTCGATCTCATCGACGGCCGTACGCTCTCAGTGCCAATCGCCTGGTACCCTCGTCTGGCGCATGGAACGAAAACAGAGCGTGCCAACTGGCGCTTGATCGGACGTGGTGAGGGCATCCACTGGCCCGACCTCGACGAAGACATCAGTACTGAAGGGCTATTGGCGGGTCGTCCTTCCGGAGAATCCCAATCCTCTCTCCACAAGTGGTTAAAATCGAGAGAAGCGCTTCGCTAGCATGTCATGGGGTCGGAGCGCCAGACCCCAAACAACATCATCATCGGCAAGTCCGGCATGAGCCTGGACATGGCGATTCGGTCATCCAAGGCATCCGGCAGCGCGCCGGAAACGTGGCGCATGAATTCGGGTTCGGTTATGATAAGGATGTTTTTGGGTTCAACCGGCGGCCAGTCTAATAAGATGTTTATCAGCTTGACGATTCAGCGTGGGAGGATAGCATGCGGCGAAAGTTCTTTGTTGTTTTTTGCGTGTTGGGTGCGGCGGTTGCCTTCTCACTGCCACTGCAGAATCGCGGGGGCGATGTGCGCTTGAAGAACGCCTTCCGGCGCCCCGCGGTCAATGGCTGGACCTTCGTGCACCTCGAAGGCACGCCGGCGGATATCGGCTATCAGCACGGCTATCTGCTCGCGCCGGAAATCCAGGACATGAAAGGGCTCGCCGAACTGGAGCTGAAGCACGACGACCACAAGGACTGGACCTTTTTCCGCGACGCCGCTCGCAACATGATGTGGCCGCGCATCGAGCAGGAATATCGCGATGAACTCCAGGGGATTGCGGACGGCCTGAACGCGAAGGGCGTGAAGCTGGACCTCTGGGACGTCGTGGCGCTGAACGGCCTGCTTGAGTGGGGATACTACACCAAGGAGTACGACAAGCAGCATAAGAGCGAGACAGCCAAGCCTCCCAGCGTGGGAGAGCACTGCAGCGCATTCGTGGCCACGGGCAGCTACACCAAAGACGGCAAGGTCATCATCGCCCATAACAATTGGACGAGCTATATGGAAGGCACGCGCTGGACGATCGTCTTTGACATCGCTCCCACCAAGGGTTATCGCATGCTGATGGATGGACTCCCCGGTGTTATCGTAAGCGACGACGACTTCTGCTTGAATTCCGCCGGCATAATCATTTCGGAAACCACCATCAGCGATTTTGAGGGTTACGACCCGAAGGGGATTCCGGAGTTCGTCCGCGCGCGCAAGGCGATGCAGTATTCCACCTCGATCGATGACGTCGCGCGCATCATGAAAGACGGCAACAACGGCGGCTATGCAAACGACTGGCTGATTGCGGACCGCAACGCCAACGAGATTGCCAGCCTGGAACTGGGATTGAAAAACGTGACACTCGACCGCAAGAAGGACGGTTATTTCGTGAGTGCCAACTTCCCCATCAATCCGAAGCTTGCGCGGGAAGAGACCAAATTCAAAATGGACGACAAGAGTAACAGCTCGAATGCCCGTCATGCGCGCTGGGAGCAGTTGATGGCCGAGAACAAAGGAAAGATCGACGTGGCGGCCGCACAGCGCTTTCTAGCGGATCATTACGACACATACGAGAAGAAAATCTCTCCGAGTGAACGGACCCTATGCGGCCACATCGATCTTTCGCCGCGCGGCATGGGAAACTGGGAGCCTCCGTTCGGCGTCGCAGGGGCGGTGCAGAACAAGGTGACGGATGCCACGATGTCCCAGCGCATGTCGTTTACGGTTGCGGCCGGCCACTCCTGCGGCATCGTTTTCAAGGCGGCCGATCACCTGAAGGCTCATCCGGAGTTCAACTGGGCGAAGGATTACCTCAAAGACATGCTTTCTCACCCGTGGACTGTCTTCAAAAGCTCCTCAGCGTCAGGCAAGTAAGGGGCAAAGGGATAAAGGGATAAAGGGGTAGAGGGACAAAACCCGCGCTCAATCTTGGTTCTGTATTCCCTTTGCCCCTTGGCCCCTCTGTCCCTTTACCCCTAAAGTTGTTACTTGCGCTTGCCCCAGGTAGGCGGCGCCGGCTCCTTGGTCATGCGATTGACGGGGTGTTCCTTGAGCATGCGCATCCCTTCCTGAACGGCGCGCTCAAGCTGCAGATCGTGCCCCGCGATCACATCTTTCGGCCAGTTCTCCACGTCGACATCGGGCGACGTTCCTTCGTTTTCCACGGCCCATTTCCCGTCGCGCGCGAAGAAACCGCCGCGCGGAGCGATCATCGATCCGCCGTCGATGAACGCCGGCGTATCGGCCGTGTGCACCAGGCCGCCCCAGGTGCGTTTACCGACGAGCAGGCCGATCTTTCGATACTTGAACATGTACGGCATCAGGTCGCCGCCCGAGCCGGCCATTTCATTAATGATCATCACCTTGGGTCCCCAGATACCCGCGGCCGGGCTCGTGAACGGAACACGGTCGCCCGCGACGTTGTTGAAATAGCCGTCGAAGTCTCGCTGCAGCACGTCGATAATGTAATCGGCGGCGGATCCACCGCTGTTGTAGCGTTCATCGACGATCGCTCCCTTCTTGTCCTGCTGTGCGAAGTAGTACCGGTTAAAGCTCTGGTAGCCGGGCTGGCTGGTACTGGGCAAATATACGTAGGCAAGCTGGCCGTTGGAGAGTTTATCCACGGTACGCCGGTTTTCCTCGACCCAGGCGCGAGTGCGCAGCGTCTGCTCATTCGCAATCGGAACTACCGTGACCTTCCGCGCACCGTCCATCGTCGGGCGGCTGTTCACGGTGAGCACGGTTTGCCGGTTAGCTGTGCCGTCGAGAAGGCGATAGATGTTGTCCGGCGCTCGCAGGTCAGCGCTGTTGATTGCCATAATGTAGTCGCCGACCGACACCTCCACGCCAGGCGCGGCAAGGGGCGCGCGCAGTTCGGGATTCCAGCTTTCGTTGTCGTAGATACGCGTGATCTTGTATCGCCCGCTGTCGATGGCAAAATCTGCGCCCAGGAGCCCGCAACCCGGCAACTCCTGCGGCACCGCGGGCATGTCGCCGCCGCGTACAAACGAGTGCCCAACGGCGATCTCGGAGCCCATCATGTCGAGCAGATAGTTGAGATCGGCGCGGTGCATCACATACGGCACGAACTGGCCGTACATCTCCTTGTCTTTTGCCCAGTCCGTGCCGTGCATGTTCGGCACGTACAGATAATCGCGCTGGATGCGCCATCCCTCGTCGAAAATCTGTTTGAACTCCTCCTTGGGATCCTGGTACATGCGTAGCGTGACAGTGAGGCGTCCCTGGCCTGCCGGCGGGGGATTGCGATCGGCATCCACGATGAAAATGGCGGGTCCTCCGCCAGCGGCCGCACCGCCGCGGCCACCACCGGCACCTCCGGCAGCTCCGCCGCGGTATACCAGCTTGTGGCCGTCTGCGCTCACGTCATAGGATGTGACACCTGTGACGAACGCAGCCGCACGGCGGTCACTCAATCGATAGCGCTGCAATGTATTGCCGCCACCCGCGCCGGCCGCACCTCCGCCGCGCCCGCCGCCCGCTGCGGCCTCAATGTAGTAAACGGTGCCTGCTACTCCGGAGCGCAATTCTGAGTACTGGCGTTCCGGGACTCCCGGCACCGAAAGGATGCGCTGCTGCAACCCGTCAAAATCAATCTGCACCGTGACGGGTGCCACAGGTACGCGGGGAGCCTGCGGGGGCTGGTCGCCCGTTTCAGCTGCCGCTCCACCGCTGACTGCGCCGCCACCACCCCGTCCTCCACGCCCGCCGCCACCAGCGCCAGGCATACTGGATACGCCGGTATCCTCATCACTCTCGGGCAGCAAGGGGCTCGGCTCGCCCTTTTTCAGGACGGCGAAATAGAGACCGAAGTCTTCCGTGTGGTCATAGGAAGTCATGTCGAGCCATTGCGACTGCAAGCCGAAGTTCGTCGAAGCCAGGAACCATATGTACTTGCCACTGGCGTCCCAGGCTGGCCAGGTCGCATCGGCGAGACCGTCGGTAACCTGTTTCGTCTCGCCCGTATCGACATTGCTCACAAAGATCGCGTGATACAACGAATCGAGATGGCTCGAATAAGCGACCCACTTCGAGTCCGGACTCCACACGGGATTGAGCGTGCGCGTAGGCACCATCCAGGGATCCCGACCCACGATCTTGGCCTGGCCGCTCGCGACATCGAGCACCCAAACATGCAAGTTCGTATCTGAATATAGAATCATCTTTGAATCGGGCGACCACGAGGGCGTGTAGTAGTGCGTTGGATTCGGCAAAGCGATCTCGCGCGGCGGCGTGAGTCCGTCCTGCGCCTCGAGGACGAGTTTGTACTCGCCCGACTTGTCGCTGAAATAGGAAACATATTTCCCGTCCGGCGACCATGCCGGATCGCGCTCTGCGGAACCGCTCGACTGGGTGAGGTTTCGGATGTCGCCCTTCTCGGCAGGTATAGTGAAGATCTCACCGCGCGCCTCCACCACCACGCGCTTGCCTGTCGGCGAAATGGCCATGTTCGAGATGCGGCTCGACACGTCTTCCCATTTTGGCATCATCCAGGGAAAATCGCCTGTCGCGGTAATAGGCACGATGTGCTCTTTTCCGATTTTAGGATCGAGTTCGTGGACATTACCGGCCTGCTCGAACACGACCGCGCCGGCGCCGGAGTCAAGCGACTTGACATCGAAGTCGGTGAATTTGGTGATCTGTGTCAGCTTCTTCCCTTTCGTGTCGTACGCCCAGATATTCGCCACGCCGTCACGATCGGAGATGAAGTAGACCGTGTCGCCCACCCAGACGGGATCCATGTCTTTGGAATCGGTCCAGGGCGGCGAAACGAGGTCATAGCTCTTCAGATCGACAATCCAGATCGGGCGGTTCTGTCCGCCGCGATAGTTGCGCCGTTCCTCGTCCCAGGAGTTGTTCATGCGATAGGCGATGTGCGTGCCGTCGGCGGAGATTTTACCCTGATAAGCGCGGGGCAGTGCCAGCGGTTCTTCGACGCCACCCTCCGCGGGCACCGTCCAGAATCGCGGCGCAGCCGACGGAGCCGAGGACGCGCGCGACGAAGAGAAAAGAACCGACTTGCCGTCCGGGGTCCATCCTTCTACAAGGTCGGCGCCCGGATGCCAGGTGAGGCGGCGAGGCTCGCCGCCGTCCGAGGGCACCACGTAGACGTCGGTGTTCCCTGCATATTCAGCGCTGAAGGCGATCCACTTTCCATCCGGCGAGAAATGCGGACTGGATGTCTGCCCCTGGAAGCTGGTGACGCGACGCGCCAGGCCGCCGGCTCGTTCGACGATCCAGATGTTGTTGGCGTATGCGAACGCGATCTGCGTGGCACTCACAGTTGGTGTGCGCAGCAACCGTGTCGGCGCGCCGTTAGGCGTGGCGGCCAGCGCCATCATTAGGAGAAGCGCGAGCAAGGCAAGACGGCGAAAATTCAATCGAATAACGGGCGTCGACATTGGTTTGTCCTCCGGGAAAGTTTGGCAGCATTTGTATCACGAAGCATGCATGCGAGCCAAGCGTTCTCCTCACCACCGAGAGGCTGTAGTTGTAACTGTTTAGCTGCCGCAGAAAGCTGGCGTGATAAGGTCTCTCCAGGAATTTGTTCAGGTCCGCCGCCAATCCCGGTATAATCGAAAGCACGACGAACTCAGTGAGGATACTATGGTGATACTCCGCCGTTGTCTTGCCATCGTTTTGTTGCTGACCGCCGCAGCGGCCGGTGCTGTGGCAGCTGATTTTGTAGTCATCGTACCTGTTGCCAATATGTTCCGCGAACCCGACAACAACACCGACGTGGTTTCCCAGGCGATCTACGGAACCAACGTAGCCTTGCTCGACGAAAAAGGAGAGTGGAAACATCTGCGCACACCGGATAACTACACAGGTTGGACACACGTAAGCGCACTGCGTCCATTGCCCCCCAGCCGGACGTATGCTTCTTCCGGAAGCATCGCTGAAGTGTGGAATCGCGCCGCCAACGTTTATCGGGAAACCAATGTGACGGCTCATGCGCCGCTGCTCACCCTGCCGTTTGAGACGCGTCTTGAGGTCGTTTCTACGACGACGTCGGGCTGGCTCAAGATACGCCTGCCGGACGAAAATACCGCATGGATTCAGAGCGGAGACGTGCTGCTGGATCCGAAGCCTTTATCCATCGACGATACGATTGAGCTGGCCAAACGCTTTCTGGGTGTGACCTACACATGGGGAGGCACTTCGAGCTTCGGCTATGACTGCTCCGGGTTCATGCAGATGCTCATGCGCCATCGCGGCCGGATCATGCCCCGAGACGCCGATCTTCAGGCCGCCTGGGACGGTCTGGCTGCGGTCGCGCGTGAACAGCTGCAGCCAGGAGATCTTCTGTATTTCGGCCGTTCTCCCGAAAGGATCACCCATACGGGCATGTACATCGGAGACGGAAAATTCATCAACGACACTACCTATCAGCACCCGATGGTACAGATCGGCGATTTGAACGATGAACACTGGTCGAAGGCGCTCGTCGCCGCCAGGAGGTTGAAATGAATCGTCGCGAATGGTTGAAGACCGCAGGTGTCGCGGGCATCGCTGGGATGTCTGTGGCTCCTCATGCATCTCTTCCCGACTTATTGCAGAAAGGCGCGCCGACGGCACCGCCGACTCGGGCCCGTCTGGAAATGGATATCGTCAGGCTCAACCTGAAACATACCTGGACCACGACGATGTCTTCGAGCGAATTCCGTGACACGCTGCACTTGCGCTACGTGAGGGACGGAGTCACCGGATACGGCGAGGGCGCGCCTATTGTGCGCTACAAGGAGGATGCCGCGGGCGGCCGCGAGGCGCTCAACGGCATACGGGAGATGCTGGAAACAGCGGATCCATGGCATTTTGAGAAACTGATGGCCGAGGTGAATCGCAAGGTTCCCGGACAACATGCGGCCAAGGCAGCGATCGACATCGCGCTCATGGACTGGATCTGCAAAAAGCTGGGCGTCCCGCTCTACCGCTATTTTGGCCTCGACCCATCCGACGCGGCCGTCACCACGTTTTCCATCGGGATGGACAAGCCGGAAGTCGTGCGGCAGAAGATCAAGGAAGCGGAGGCATTTCCCATTCTCAAGATAAAGGTTGGATTGCAGAGCGACGAGGAGATGATTGCCTCGGTGCGCAGCGCCACCAAGAAGCCGCTGCGCGTCGATGCGAACGAGGGTTGGACAAACAAGGAAGAGGCAGTGCGCAAGATCAACTGGCTCGAGACCCAGGGAGTGCAGTTCATCGAGCAGCCCATGCCCGCGGCCATGTTCGACGAGATCAAATGGGTGCGCAGCAAGGTGCACATGCCGATCATTGCCGATGAGGCCTGTACCGAAGCGGCGGCGATCCCGCATCTCCGCGAGGCGTACGACGGCATCAATGTAAAACTCGATAAGTCCGGCGGCATCATGGAGGCATATCGCTGGATTCAGATTGCAAAGGCCCTGGGCATGAAAACGATGCTTGGCTGCATGATCTCTAGTTCGTGCACCGTAACGGCCGCCGCGCATCTTTCACCGCTGGTGGATTATGCCGATCTCGACGGCAATCTCTTGATTGCCAACGACCCGTTCGTTGGAGTCCGAGTAGAGAAAGGCAAGCTGATCCTGCCGACTGGCCCCGGCGTGGGGCTAAAACTGCAATCGTGATAAGGGCTCGTTTATGGCAGTAAGGAGCAATCGAGAGCGCGAACGGGCCGTTGGCCGGAAACGAGTCGCGTCCGGACGCAAAGAGCTGCTGGCGGGAAAAGAACTGGAGGCTTCGAAGGATGAACTGCAGAGCCTGAACGACGTGAATGCCCTGAAGGAGCTCGCCGACGCGCTTCATCGCAGCGAGGAGTCGTTGGCCAAAGAGCGGCTCAATCTACAGACCATGTTCGACGCCGTCAACGTCGGTCTTCTCCTGATCGATGAGAATGGAGTCGTCAGGCGAGTCAACGAGACTGCATCGCGGTGGGTGGGCAAAGACTTCTCGGTCTCCAGCAGCCTGCAACCCGGCGATTACTTGGGATGTGTCCATGCCATCGCGGATCCAGCGCGATGCGGGCATACTCCCTTTTGCACTTTGTGTCCCATCCGCAAATCGATTGAAACGGCATTGCGCACAGGACAACCCGTTCGTCACGTGGAGGCGCAAGCGGCCTTCGAGATCGACGGTACCGTAACCTCTCTATGGCTCGAGATCAGTGTTGATCCTCTGGTTCTGGATGGGATGCGACACGTGGTCCTGGCCATGATTGACATCACCGCGCGCAAGCAGGCGGAAGAGGCACTGCGCTCCGGCGAGGCGCGCTTTCGCGCGATCTTCGAGCAGGCCGCCGTAGGAATCGGGCAGATCGACCTCGACGGGCGCATCCTCGCTACCAACCAGATGATGTCGCAGATCCTGGGCTACAGCAGAGAGGAACTCCAGCAAAAGACCTTCGAAGAAATCACTCACCCGGATGATCTGCCAGGGGAGCGCGAGCTCATCGATGGGATTATCGCTGGCAGGGATCCCTTTTATACTGTTGAGAAGCGTTACCTGCGCAAGGATGGCAATCCCGTCTGGGTTCGGGTTACATCCTCGCTGGTACGCGAGGTTTCGGGCAAGCCGGCACTGCGCATATCGATTATCGAAGATATCGGCGAACTCCGAAAGACGCGGCGCGAACTGGAAAGAACGGCTTCGTTCCCGATGCTCAATCCGAATCCGATTGTCGAGGTGGACCCAGACGGACGTGTTTCCTTCGTCAACCCGGCTGCGCGCCAGTTGTTTCGCGACATCGAGGAAAGGGGAACCGACCATCTATGGCTGGCAAATTTGGAATCTATGGTGTCAGCCTGCCGCAAGCCTGCCGCAACACTCACTTCCCGCGAAGTCATCGTGGACGGGCGCTGGTATCACCAGACCATTCATTTCGTGTCGGGAATGCAGCAAGTGCGGATCTACGGACTCGATATTACGGCGCGCAGACAAGCCGAGGAAAGGCTGCTGGAACGAGAGGAACAACTGCGCATTTTTGTGGAGCACGCGCCCGCATCCATCGCCATGTTCGACACGCACATGCGGTACCTTGCGGTGAGCCAGCGCTGGCTGGCGGACTACGGGCTGACGGGTCAGCAGCTTCTCAGCCGCTCCCATTACGAAGTTTTCCCGGAGATTACCGAACAATGGAAGGAAGTTCATCACCGTTGTTTGGCCGGGGCTGTGGAGCGTGCCGAAGAGGACCGGTTCGAGCGCCCCGACGGCAGCATCCAATGGATAAGATGGGAAGTGAGGCCGTGGCGGTCGGCCTTGGGCGCCATCGGCGGCATCATAATTTTTTTTGAAGATATCACCGAGCGTAAAAGGGCAGAGGAGGTCTTGCAGAGATCGGCCGAAGAATTGGCCCGCTCCAACAAAGATCTGGAGCAGTTCGCGTACGTCGCCAGCCATGACCTGCAGGAGCCACTCAGGATTGTCAGCGGCTTCATCGGCCGTCTGCGGGAACGATACGCAGCGTCTCTGGATGATAGGGCGCGCGAGTATATAGATTTCGCTGTCCAGGGCGCCCAGCGCATGTCCCAGTTGGTTCATGATCTGCTGGAGTACTCGCGCGCGCAGGCCCGCCCAAGGCAGCTGAAACCCGCAGACATGAAGGAGGCTTTCGATCGCGCCCGCGCCAATTGCATGGCAAGCATCCGCGAAGCCGGAGCCGCAGTGACGTGCGGGGATCTGCCAATCGTGATGGGAGATCCCACACAGCTCGTGCAGCTTCTTCAGAACCTGATCGGCAATGCCATCAAGTTCCGCAGACCGGAGACCTCTCCGGAAGTGCAGCTGTTCTCAAGGAGAGTACAGGATCATTGGGTGTTCCACTTGCATGACAACGGCATAGGAATCCCCATGGATCAGGCGGAGCGAGTTTTCCTGATATTCCAGCAGCTTCATACGCGCGATATGTATCCTGGGACTGGAATAGGCCTGGCAATATGTAAGAAAATAGTGGAGCGACACGGAGGGCGCATTTGGGTACAATCTGAAATGGGTAAGGGCTCGACCTTCTCCTTCTCGCTGCCTGCGCTAAGCCCTCCCCAGGCGAGCGAGCCCGCGGCAGTTCCAGAGCTGGAGATTCCGCAATGACCAGCAAGCGTGACAAACTGACGATCCTACTCGTGGAAGACAACGCAGGCGACGTGTACATGGTCCGTGAGGCCATGGATGAGGCAGGGCTGACTCCGAATCTGCATGTGGTCCAAACGGGGATCCAGGCGATGGATTTCCTGCATAGGCGTGGTGCCTTTTCTGGGGTCCCTAAACCCGATCTGGTCATCCTCGACTTGAACCTCCCCGCCAAACCCGGCCAGGAAGTTATGGCGGAAATCGAAGCTGCGCCTTCCCTGCGGGAACTGCCGATCGCTGTCTTCACAACCTCAGAATCGGAGAGGGACATCTGCGGACGCTATCCGCGATTGCGCAGCATGTTTGCTCTCAAGACTCCGATGGTGAAGGAGCTAGTCGAAATCGTAAAATCCTTCGACCTTTTCGCCCGAACCGCCTGATGCGCCACGCCGACTTCGGCAGTTGTGGCCGCCGGCTGCGCCGAGGTCTGTGCTCAAAATTACTTTCAAGACCCTAACAGAATGTGCGGCTTAGGATTCGCAGGCGAACCGGGTTTGTTCGATAGACTATCATCAGAAGCTAGAGGTGCGTCCCGTCAGGGACGCAAAGAGAATAGCCCGGCACTTCAGTGCCGGGACTGGCGGACGCCTCCGCCGCGAGTCCCGTAGGGACGGCTGAGTCATTCCGAGAGGAGCCTCTCGTCGTATTGGATTCGAAGCTTACGATCCTTTTTCTCCCTATCAATCGTCCCTACGGGACTCGTCCTTAATCTGATGCAAAATCCCGGCACTAAAGTGCCGGGCTATTTTCACCTCGTCTCTACGGGACCAAAATGGCCGACCACCAGAGGCCGGAGCTCGCATTATCTGCCGAGTGCTTTGATGACTTTTTTCAGGGCTGGAAAGATCCGATATTGCAGTTCATCCATGCAGAGGACATTGTCCCCCTTCTTAAGCGCGGCATCCGCGAGCTGTTGTCGAGCATCCTGCAGTTGTCGGACGGCCTGATCGACTGCCGGAACAGACTTCAGCAATCCATGCCGCTCGATCTGCGCGATCGCCTGATCTAATTGCGACAAAAACTCGGGCACCCGTGCTGTAGGGGTGCCGGCGTATTCTGTCCGCAGCCTGGATCTCAGGTCGGAAGTCGCCAGCGCTGCCCCTCTGACGGTTTCCGCAACCCCCCTCGACAATTCGAATGTGTTCATTTTTATCCGCGTCCCGTCTTGCGCAGATAATCGTGTACCGATTCCAGATGCACCCTGAATCGGTTCACGAACGCGGCGTTCTCTTGGTGCCTGGATTCGTGAAGATAGAAAACGTCGTCATAGCTCTGCGCCACTAGTGGGTAAAGGGAAGTGCCCTTGAACGCGGCGAATAGCCGGTCGAACTCCCAGGTTGCATCGGCCCGCGCAAGCACGCGATCCAGTTCGGCCGACCATCTCTCAACCGCGGCCCGCTGTTGAGAGATGGATATGGGCTGGTTCCTCTCAATGGCAGATGCGATATAGGCTCGAGCCGATGGTGTCGCGTCGTCCCAGCTGGCCGCCAGAGCTTGATCCAGTGGGAGATGTTCCATTCCCTGAATCATGGCCCCGTCGGGCGAGGTGTTGATGTATTTAACCTCCGGCTTGCGTCTGGCAAATCCCAGCAAGTAATCCTGCATGTAAAGCAGATAGGAGTACAGAAGCCTGCTGGTGACCACGGGCTTGCCCGCGATTCCGGGGACGCGGAGATAATCGCGAGGGAGATTTCTTTCGTCAAAAAGGTCATCCGCCACGCTCCCGGACGCATGGGTGTGGCCTCCTGCAAAAGCAAAATCCTGTCCCACGAATATAATGGGGTTGGCCCCCAAGTGCTGGGCAACCTGCAGTGCCGAAAAGGCTACCGAACCGCCTTGGAGAAAAGCGGAATCTCCCGCGGGACCGCACAGAGGGAGAGGTGGATCATCCTGCGCGACAAAGTAGAACCGAGGGCCAGCGTACGAGGCCAGAATGTCGCGATGAATCCTGTGATAATAAACGAGCGGCACCTCGGTGGTATCCCAGTTCTTGAAATGCTCCGCATTCGCCGCGAAGGGATCGATGGAAACGACTAGATCGGGACGGATTTGCCGCTCCATCAGCATTCTCGCTACGCTGCCTGCAGCCAGCAGCATCGTCCTGTTTCCCGCTTCGCGCAAAAGGGGCAAGACGCCCGTGAGAGAAGGTCCGGCCGACACAATCAGGGCTGGGCGGCCGTACCACACATCGCGCAGAGCCTGGATCGGGGCCGCATTCCAGCTGTGCGGCAGGTTTGCCCAAAAATTCAGTAGATTGTTTTCCAGGATCGTATCGAGAAAACTCAACCTGCCGGAATAGGAAGAGGGAAACTCCTGCGGAATGCAGGTCAGCAGGGCGCGATAGAAACTCTCGGCGGTCAACATCGTCGGGAGGTGGGTGAACAGATCGAGGGACAATAGCCTCCACTTCACCGTGGCGTCGGCCAGATGGAGAGGAACCGCGCCGGGATCGTTGCAGGTAAGGAAATGCACCCGGTTGTCGTCCATCCACATCCCTGCTCGTGCGCCTCGCTTTTCGCGCAACATGCGACTCAGGCAGACGGAATCGGGCTCAATCACGACGATGCGAGAACTTCGGGGGATGCGCTGGAGCAGTTCCTTGACATGATAACCGAGCCCGAATCCCAGGACCACGACCAGGGCCCTTTCCCTGCAGGGTACATCCTTAACCAGGAACCGGGCTTCCTCGATAGGATCGTAGCGGCTGTGCAGGTAGAATTCGCGGCCGGTGGCATCGCGGCAGACCGCAGTGGGAACGCCTCCCCTTCTGGAATCAATCATGGAAATGGATAGTGAGGTCCGTTCCGGCACAGACTGCAGTCTATCGTCAACCCCCCGAACCGATCAAAAGAAATGTTTGCGACAGAAACTGACTAGGGTCTGCTCCCTTTTTTCATAAACGCGAGGATGCGGGCGCTGTCCGTGAGATCGGGCACGAGCAGGTCAGGATAATGCCCCTGCAGGTCTGTGACCGTGTGCCTTGCGCTGGCGACGGCTATGACGGACGCGCCTGCGGCGCGGCCATGAACAATGTCTAGAGGCGTGTCGCCAATGACAAACGTAGCCCGTACGGCTGCCGGCGCGACGCGACGCGCGCCCCGTTCCATGCCTATGCGGATCAGCATCGTGCGGTCCTCCGAATCGGAGCCAAACCCGCCGAAGCGAAAATAATGATCTAAGCCGGCCCTGGCCAGTTTGATGCGTGCGCCTTCTTCGAGATTGCCGGTAACCAATCCGATGGCAAACTCGGGTTTTAGAGAGAGCGTATCCAGCAACTCGACGACTCCCGGCAAGATGTGGATGGACCCGCTTCCCTGCGCCCGTTCCATCTCGTCTTCGAGCGCAGCCAGATAGGCAGAGAACAGCGCCGCGCGCGACTGCGGATTCCAGCGATCTTCCATGCCAAAGTGCGCCAGGAACTCTCTGGCTATGATCGGATCCGTTTTCCCGTCGGGGTTGACCACTTCCCGGGACACGGCAAGATCGAAAACTTGCCGCATGGCACGATAAAAGGCACGCATGCCGGCTCCGCCGGTCAGGATCAGCGTCCCATCGATATCAAACAATACCAACCGCATATGCCGCCATTCCGACTCGGAGAATCTGGCTGCATCGAAAGATCAAACACCAATGAGCCAGGGGAAAATCCTGTCATTTCACGTGCGGAGTCTTTAGCGATCTGACAGTATGAAATCGCAATGATCTTCTTTCTGAGAAAAACTCCGACCAGGAAAATCCTGATTCCAACGTAGTACTCACTTCACTTCAATTTCAATCACCTGGACAGCCGTCCGCCCCGTATTTTTCAAGTCGTGAGTCAGAGGGTCATCATGCCAGCCGAACTGACTGGAGCTGGCAGGCTTGCTTCCACGGGGCATTAGACCTTCGATCGTCCCTTTGCCTACCACGACGATGAAAGTATGCCGCGGGTGCGAATGGATTCCCGTCGATTCGCCCGGTTGCAGCAGCGTTTGAACCGCACGGATTCTTGCGTTTTCCAACACAAGAGTCTGATGCGTGCCGAGAGGAGGCGCCGGCGTGGATCCTGCAGCCGGCGGGCCGAGAAGTTCCACGGTAAGGTTGTGAAACGCGGCCGTGCCTACGTTGCGGACGCGATGGATCAGGGGCGCCGGCGAGAAACGAACTTCACCCTTCTTGAGAATCAGATCCTGTTCGAACTGTCCGGGTGTCTGGGATTTCAGATCTGCGTCTTCAAAATTCACAAAAAAGTAGTCAAGGCCGTGAACATGAAAAAGAGTTGCGGCTCCGGGCGGGACGACGACGTCATACATACGGATAGTGTCATTTTCAAATCTCAGATGATGGTCGGGTTCCTGTGAAACCAGGACAGGCTTTTGACCACCCCCCGCGCAACTCAGGACTCCTAACACCAACAAACAGATCAAGAACCTCATGACTTTCTCCAATTCCAGGTCTTGCCATCAGAGCTCTATATTTCGCCACGCAATAATGATCACAACCCATTGTATCAGGCCTCCGTTGCGTGAGTGCGGACAATGCTTTGCCATATTGATGGTATCCCTGCGCATCGAGGCGCTGCACTCCCGATCGTAAACTCGCGGCCATCGTCTATAATACCAGCGAGACTGCCCGGGCAATGGAAGAGGCCCGTTTATAGATGCTCGAAAAGTCCCTACGCTGAATCTGAAACGCGATCCCGGAGGAATTGATCGTATGGCCAAAAGGCCGAATAAGCACCCAAGACCAGTATTCAAAGCCAAAAGCAAAAAGCCGTCGCTTGGATTCCTGGTGGCCGTCAGCCTTGCAGTCGTCCTTGTTGCAGCAACTGTCTTATATCTGTCTTTTGGCGGCTCGAAATCGGGCGGCGCAAGAAATCCGACTGCCGACGGTGGGCGGGAAACCAACGCACGCCAGCTGGATTATGAAGTCGCCAACAGCTATCCACACGATCCGGCCGCATTCCTCCAAGGACTGCTGTGGTATCAGGGCGGCTTTTATGAGAGCACAGGTTTGTATGGGCAATCGACGCTTCGCCGCATCGAGTTTCCGTCGGGCAAAATCCTCAAATCGATTAACCTGCCGGCCGAGCTTTTCGGCGAAGGACTTGCCCTGGCCGGCAATCGCCTCGTTCAGCTCGAATGGAAATCGAAGCGGGGTTTTGTATACGACCGCGACAGCTTTGCTCTGCTTCGCGAGTTCCGATACGACTCGGAGGGTTGGGGCATCACATACGACGGCAAGTACCTGATCATGAGCGACGGCAGCAGTAAATTGACCTATCTCGATGCCAACAGCTTTGCAGCCGTGCGCACGCTGGGAGTGACGATGAATGGCCGCCCGATCGATCGCCTCAACGAGTTGGAATTCATCGAAGGCGAGATCTGGTCCAACGTATGGCAGACGGATTTGGTTTTGCGAATCGACCCCGGCACAGGAAAGGTAACCTCATTCCTGAATCTCAATGCCATTTTGCCGGCGAGCTTGCGAACCGGCACCGAGGACGTGCTCAACGGCATCGCGTACGATGCCCAGCAAAAGCGCATCTTTGTGAGCGGCAAATTATGGCCGCGCATCTTCGAGATTCGTGTCAAATAAAGCGCTGACGGAACTGCCAGGGCGCAAGAGCACGCTTCTTGACATGCGAATACACCATGTGTATGATGATGTGTATGAGAACCAATGTCGTTTTAAATGATGAGCTCGTCCGGGAAGCCATGCAGTATTCAAAGGCCAAGACGAAAAGGGCGTTGATCGAGGAGGCACTGCTTACGCTGGTTCGTGTCCAGGCCGAGGAGCGCAGGCGCAAGACGTACCGCCAACGCCTTGCCGCGCTTGAGACCCGGCTTGCGGGTGTCAAGATGCGGGAATCGGCGGTGGACGTTCTCCGGCAAGACCGGGTGCGCCGATGACGCGCCGTGTGCTCGACACGAGCGTTGCGGTCGCCTGGTATCTTCCCGAGGAATTTTCGCCGGCCGCAAAGCGATGGCAGAAAATGATGCTGGACGGTAAGGTCGAACTGCACGTCCCTTCTCTGCATTATTGGGAATTTGCCAACGTTTTGAGAACCTACGTAAAACGCGAGGAGTTGGACTCCGATACAGCGCAAGAGATCTGGTCGCTGCATCTCGAGGCGCCTTTGGTTTCTGGCGAACCGGATCGGGCATCCGTCCTTGCCATAGCCTTGCGGTACGAATCCACTGTCTATGATGCGGTCTACCTCGCCCTAAGTCTTGAGTTGGACGAACCCTTGCTCACGGCGGAACGGTCTACCACGCCGTGGGTTAAAAAACTCGGTAGGTTGGCAGACTGCGTGAGGGAGTCACATTCTTAACGCTTAATATTTGGCGATTGATCTAAAAATTAAGCACGGCCCCCTCCACAGGTTCAGGATGGCGCCTGTGGGCGCTGATCATCAGGACGCAGCCTGAAATCACGCCGAGCCCACCTGCCCACTGGAGCGCGCTCAGACGCTCGCCGAAGATCAGTGCGGCGCCACTGAAAGTCACAAACGGCGTCATCATCTCCGCCCCGCTCTCGATGATCGCTCCCAGGCGGCTCAGGACGTAATACATGAGCACGTGCGCGAGAGAGATGCCGAATGCCGCGGAGAGGACGATGAGACCCAATGTATGCAGATTCTGCTCCGCCAGGGCCGAAACCCTGCCGAAGATCAGCATTGGAACCGCGAGAATCCCGGCAGTGTACAAACTGATGACCGCAAAACTGCGGTGCGGCGGATGCCGCCGCATGTATTTGCGGACCGTTACACCATAGAATCCCCAGGCAGCGGCATCACCAAAGAGAATGAGCAACCCGGGAACCGATGCCGTTGCCAGGCGCATCGAACCCCAGAAGAGCGTGATGATCCCGGCAATGCAAAGCGCTCCGCCGGACCAGAACAGACGGGAGAAAAACAGGCGGCGCTCCTCGGGCAGGAGCCACAGGCTTGCAACAAGGGTAAACAGAAACGATGCCCGTATGCCGAATCCCATGATGCTGGCGGGGAGAAAATATGGGATGAGAGCAAAACCGGCCTGGCTGACGCCGTTCACTAATGAGGGGACCAGGGCGTCGCGCCACACGCTCGAGCGCCCGCGACCTGAAACGGAAACTCCCCGCAACACCGGCAAAAGCAGCAGCGCGCCGATGATATAACGCACCCCGTTTACCGTCCATGCGTCAAGATAGGAGGTGAAATACTTCAGGAAAAGCGGAATGCTGCCCCAGGACAAAACGGTTGCTATGAGTGCCGGCACGGCAAGCGAAGGCTTCTTTTCCATTAGGGGTGGCATTATGGCAGAATCTGCTGCCTGAGAAAACGGTGAGTGGTTCTGATCTTCGATTTTCAATATTTGATGGCCAGTCCAAAAATTATAAATTGATGCAAGTCGGAGGCGCTATGACTTTTGTTTATCTGGTTCGACATGGGCAGACTGCATGGAACAAAGAGGAGATCTTCCGGGGACGAGCCGATGTTCCGCTGAACGAAAGGGGGTTCAAGGAGGCTGAACTGGCCGCAGAGTATTTCCGGGGGAAAAAGGTGGATGCAATCTACTCAAGCCCCATTTCGAGGGCCATACAGACGGCCGAAAAAATCGCGCGCGTTCTTGGTTTGAAAGTTGTGCCTCATTCCGGGATCACCGATATGAGTTTCGGAGATTGGGAAGGGCGGCCTATTAAAGAGGTTGAGAAGGATGATCCCGATCGCTTTCGACTGTGGCAAGAGGAACCTCATCTTCTAAAGGTGCCCCGGGGAGAGACTCTCGAAGAGGTCCGAACCCGGGCCATGGCCGCTCTGGAGGAGGTGATCGCATCACATGCCCAAGGCACAGTGATCCTCGTTTCCCACCGCGTAATTACAAAGATCCTGATCTGTGCCATCATCGGTTTGGACAACTCCCATTTCTGGCAGATCGATCAAGATACGACGGCCATTAACCTGATTCGATACAAAGACGGAAAGTACGCGCTCTCTCTTATGAACGAAGCCTGCCATCTTAAAGCGCTGCAAAAGTGAGGGTGTCGCATCTTCAAAATTCAATTTTCTTAGCCAAAATTTGAATTTTGAAGATGCGACACCCTTCACTTCCTTTGGAATGTGATGGTGCGGCCGGGTGCGGTGTCAATTTCGAACAGGGCGCTCGCCGGCGCGACGCGGGCTCCCTGGACCACGAACGGTGCGCCGCGGAACGGATTCTGCAGGCGCAGTTTGCCGCCCTTTTCGGATGTGATCTGAATTATGGCAACGTTCCCGTCTTTAAGAGTGGCGCTCACCACAAAGGCGCCCTCAGCGCGCAAGCCGCGGAAACCGATGTTTCGCCAGGATGCGGGAACCGCGGGAAAAACCCTTATCACGCCTCCCTGGCTCTGCAGCAGCATTTCCTGGATGCCGGCAGCAAAAGCAAAGTTGCCCTCCAATGTAAAGGGCCGATAGGTGAACTTCGATTTACCCGTCTTTGACTGGTCGCCATTGCCATGGAAGCTGTTCGGCAGGCAAAAACACGTGGCAAATGTGCGCAGCGCCGCTGCTGCTTTGTCGCCGTTTTGCGCGCGCGCCCACAGGTTGCCGAACCAGCTGTACGAATAGCCGCACCGCCCCTCGGGGCCGAGCCGCTCGAGGTCGGCGAGTGACGCTGCGATCGTGCGCCGGTCGGATTCGCGGGCCCAGTCGAGCAGGCCGAGCGGGTATATCGCCATCAGATGCGAGAAATGCCGATGCGACTCAGCCAGGGGCACTCCAGGAGCGACCAGGAGTTTACCGCCGGATTCTGCTAATGCCAGCTCAGGCCATTCATGTAACGCTTTCCTCCACTCATCAGCATCGCGGCGGAGTCCGAGCTCTCGCGCCATCTCTTCAGTGGCGCCGAAGAGCCAGCGGATGAGCGCGAGATCATAATTGGTGGGCGTCCGGAACCAAGCTGTGATGCGGTTATCGTTGATCTCGGGAGATGAGCTGAGCGGCAGAGATCGTTTTCCCGAGGCGTCAGGAACCGAAAGCTCCAGGATGTGCCGGGAGACTGCGGAGAGCCAAGGATACGCGCGCTCCTTCAAGAACTGCCGGTCCATTGTATATTTCCAGTGCAGATAGAAATGATGCGCGAGCCAGGCTCCGGTCGTGGGACTCAGGGAATGCGGAGGACGTTTTCGCGTTGCCAGACGAGCGCGCCCACCATGCCGTTGCCAAGCGGGAGCCCCTCATCCCAAACTCGCGGCAGGGCCGAAAACAGGAGATCGTGCGCATCGCCGGTCTGCGCCTCACTTGCAATCGTGCAGCCACAGGCAATCGCCAGCACAAAAACAAAAGTGAGGGACAGGAGCCTTCTGAATCGGAGGCAGGGTTGTCCCTCTTTTCTGCGCATCGCCACACAATGGTTCCGAACCGGCTTGAATCCCAGCGTCTGCATCAGCGCTTTTTCCCATGTGAGAGTGACGCGGCTGAGGTTAGCGCAGTACGGCAAACAATGGCAAGCGATTCAGGCTAACTATGATCAGACCCGATGTTGTTAACTTAAGCACAATTTGAAAAACTTGCCACATACTACACAGATTTTACTGTGAATGTTGTTTTCCACTACCTGGGCTTTTTCTCTTTTGAATCTGTGTAATCTGTGAAATCTGTGGCAAGCTTTTTCGCCCATGTGCACGACGTCGGCCTTAGGTTAACGGCATTGGATCGCGCCCATAAAGAGCGATATGTTCAAGGCCGTGGGCTTCAGGAAGAGGGCCAGCAAGGCGCCGGAGCCGCACAGAATCGTCGCCATGAATATGGCAATCGGATGCGAGAACGACTGAAATCGATTAAGGGATCCGGTTTCTCCCGTGTGCAGCAGAGCGGCAGCCACGCAATCTACAAGAACGCCGTCGGCAAGCGCGTGACGGTGCCGATTCACGGTTCGCAGATTCTCCACCCAAAGATACTCAGGAGTATCTTGCGCGACGCGGACCTGAGCCTCGAAGATCTCGGAACGCTCCGCTGAAACTCTCATTCATAGCGCAGGGCGACCATTGGATCGACACGCATGGCTCGACGCGCTGGAACGAGGCATGCCACCAGTGCTGCAAGAAACAAGAGGCCGCAGACAGCGGCGAATGTGACGGGATCGTTGGCTGTCGTGCCGTAAAGAAAGCCCGAGAGTAGGTGAGTCATTGAGTAGGCGCCGGCAAGCCCAATGACGACGCCAACAAGCGCCAGCTGCAAACCTTCGCGCAGAACGAGGCGAAGGATATCCGCAGGCTGGCCGCCGAGCGCCATGCGCACACCAATTTCTCTTGCACGCTGGCTGACGGTGTAAGCCATCACGCCGTAAACCCCCGCCATTGCCAGGCAGAGCGCGAGTCCACCAAAGTCGGGTTGTGAGACCCAGCCGATGCTGTTCGTGGTCCGCCAGAAAGAGCCCAGAGTCATGATGCGATCGGGATTCGAATAGGCAAGGGGCCGCAGAAGCACGGTGTTTACGACGCTGAAGATGGCCGCATTCGCGCCGATCCCCAAGGCGAGGGTTATGACCGCGATCAAGGTGAAGCTGGGCTTTTTCGCGAGTGCGCGAAAAGCATATTTGAGGTCTTGCCAAATCGTTTCCATCTGAGCCGTTCCCCACAGGTCTTATCTTGCCAATGAATGAACAAATGAAACACCATCCGCTTCGGTATTCAACATTATGACAGTGCGGGATTTCACTGTGAAGTGTTCCAGTGAGGAGTGGCGAACTGGCGGCGAAGCGGTCCTCAAATGCAAAGGGCCGCAAGACTGCGTGCGGCCCTTGATGCAACTGAGGAATAACAAAGAATCAGACTACTTCTTTCTGCGCAGACCAAGGAACGAACCAAGCAATCCCACTCCCAAAAGGCCCAAGGTGCCGGGTTCTGGAACAGCGCTGGAGGCGGTGCCGGTCACCGACAATCCTGCCGGGGTGTAGTCGGATGTAACAGTTCCTCCTCCGAACGGGGATGCGGATCCAATGTAAGAGATCGTAATGTCCCAAATATCGAAGTTGTGGCTTCCAGCAGTTAGAAATAAGGAAAAATCTCCGGTGCTGTTAATAGTGCCACCAATGGGCTCCGAAGCCGTAAGGCCCTGGCTGGCACCATCAATGAGGACTTCGAAAACGTCCCCGACGATGCAGCAGTCCACTACGTTCAAGTCAAACATGCCGTCATACAGCATGGTAAAGGTCTGTGCGCCACCGATACCGCCGCCGCCCGCGAGCCCAGGGGTATACGTGACACCTGTCGGAATGGGATTCGCTGAAGACGCTGTGAGGGCGATATTTTGGAATAGAATATCCGAAGACAGAGCTGTGCCACTGATTGCCAGAATTATGATGAAAGCAAAAGCTAAGCGATGCATGTTATGTCTCCTTTCCTACAAACTATAATGGAGCTTGTGTTGCGAATGGCAACGGCTGCAAACTCCAAAGATTTTTGGATCAAAAACTTATGCCATCACTAAGGCAATTACTGGGCCATCTCCGCCCCTAGATACGGAACAATGCTTTAAAATGAAGGAAACAAAAGAATTAAAAAAGTGCAGGCCTGTCTTTCAATGCGCAGGTCATGAGATTGCGGCGCCGGAATCTGTAAAGCATCCAGACAGATCAAATGGAATCGCATTTCATCAACGATCCAATTGTTTACATTTCCATGGATTATCTTTCCTGTTCATAATGTAAAGTTTAGCGACAACGGTTCTCAGAGGAATGCAGCAATGCCCCAAAAGACATTCCGCAGGTTGCCAGGTCTGAGACAATTACAGCCTGGGCTCGAAACATGCCTGGCGCAGAAAACAGCAGAACAAATTCTCTCGAAGGCACAATGCCGCTATTCTGAGCTCCTTGCAAATTGCGAGAAGCCCTCCAATCGTACTTTGTGGAAGCACCTAGAGGAGCATATTCTGCCGGGCTTGGCACTCTATCAAGCCCTGCTTGCCGAAGGCTTCGCGCAGGAAGCGGCCCAGAAATTCATGGACAGCGCCTTTGCTGCACGAATCAAATCGAGGCAGAATACGATGGCCCTTTGGGGGCGCTTGCCCTTCTTCTACACCTTGATCCGTCTGCTTATACAAAAGATCATGCGCGCGAGATTTCCCGCGGAGGGCTGGGACATCGAATGGGTAGAAGTCAGTTCGAAAGCCGTGGCCTTCAACATACATCAATGCTTCTACCATAAGGTGCTTAGATCATACGGCGCTGCTGAACTCACAAGTTCTTTCTGCAGGATAGACGATCTGATTTTCGAGAACATCTCTCCGCATCTTCGTTGGGAGCGAACCATGACGCTTGGCCGTCAGGACAAGTGCTGTGATTTTCTTTTTCGCCGCAAATAGCCTTCACCTAAGGCTTGCTCGCGCCGACGACGGTGTCCATTACTTCACCTTTTCGGAGCAGGTTGACGTCAGTAAATCCTGCCGAAGCAAGATCCTCTTTCAGCTCGTTAAAGGTGAACGTCCCGCCGCCTGGGGTGCCTACCAGCATGTTGACGGCGAAAAACGCACCCATGACTGGAGCGGTGCGGGACTCTTCCATGACCACATCGCGAATCAGGATTTTCCCGCCCGCGTCCAAGGCAGTGAAGACCTTTAAAAACAGCGCGCGGTTCTGTTCGCGCGAGTTCTGATGCACGATGGCACTCACCCAGGCCAGGTCGGCGCCGGGCGGAAGCGTATCCGTGTAGAAATCGCCAGCCACCAGCCGGATGCGGCCGGCCATGCCGGGAGCTTTCAACACGTCCCCAGCCAGGGGGATCACTTCCGGGATATCGAAAATCGTAGCTTTGGCGCCAGGATAAATCTGCATAAACGGAATAGTCCAGGTGCCCGAGGCGCCGCCGATATCCAGCAAATGGGTGAACTGGAGCGGTCCAAGGCTCTTGACCAGCGCCGGCGCGATCCGGCCGGAGATTTCGTGCATCGCCCGGATGAACGAAACCGTGTCGCCGGCAGCGCCGCGCACGCTTTCCTGATCGCGGATGGGGTTCCCTGTCAGGACGACTTTAGCTAGCTGATTCCAGCGTCGCATGCAATTGCCCTGGTGTCTCAACATGCCCAGGATGGAATCGGTGCCGGTTTCGGTCAACAGGCCGGCAAGATCCGCATCCACGGCGTACATGCCGTCACGCTTCTCCAGCAATCCCAACGACGCCAGCGCGTCCAGGAGAATCCTCATTCCCCTCGGATCACCATGTATCCGGCGCGCCAACTCCTCACTGCCGGCCGGCCGGCTATGAAGGCTTGTAAAGACGTCCAGTTCGGCGGCTGCGATCAGGATTGAAGCTTCCTGGAATCCCCGCGCCGATTCTATCAATCTATCCGCTGTGTATTTTTTCATATCTGACACCCATTGCATTCATGCAATCACTAAGTTCCTCTACATGTCCACTGAAGAGCAGGATATCCTTATCTTCCATGGCACCACAAGGCTCATGAATCTGCGTCGTTCTGGCGCCAAAGCCACGCCATCATAATCCTGCCGTTTCTCGTTGCCGTGATGGTTGCTGATCTTGGATGGCGTGATAACCTGACATAGGAGGAAGCGGATGGCGAAAGTAACAGGTATAGGTGGCGTTTTCTTTAAATCGCGGGATCCGCAGTCGCTTCGGGAATGGCGTCGCGACCGCATGGGCATGGACGTGCAATCCTGGGGTGGCGCGCAGTTTTTCTTCAATCGTCGAGACCGCCCAGGCATCGGTTACGCGGTCTGGAGCCCATTTGAAGCCGACACGAAGTACTTCGAACCCAGTCAACAACCGTTCATGCTCAACCTGCGCGTGGACGACCTCGAGAGTATGCTGACAAAGCTGCGAGAGGACGGCGCACAGGTGCTCGACCGGCGCGAAGACGGCGAGAATGGCAAGTTTGGATACGTCCTGGATCCCGAGGGCAATCTGCTTGAGCTCTGGGAACAGAGTGACGACGACCCATCCGTTCCGAAGGAATAGCGCGCTCGCAAAATCACTTAGATCCAGCGAGCAGGTCCTTGATTGCGTTGTCCACATCCTCGTTGGTAAACTGCCTGTTCGGATTATCGCCGGTCAGGCGATAGCGCAGTTTGCCCGATCCGTCATAGATGAAGACTGCAGGAATCCCAAGGATGGCGAGTTTTTCGAAAGCATCGGGGATGATCTCATCCATGCGGAAGTCATCGAAGACGGCATTTTGCTTAACCAGAAATTCCTCTGCGTGTTGAAGAGCCGGGCCATCACTGGGATCATCCAGGCTCATCGAGACAAATCTGATCTTGCCGTCCTTCCCATACTTCTGATACAGCTCGACCATGTGGGGAAAGCGCTCCACACACGGGCCGCACCATGTCGCCCAGAAGTCGACGACAACGATGTGTCCTCTATATCCGGCCAGTTTTTGTTGCCACTGGGCGAAGGTGACCGGTTGCAGTGCGATGGGCTTCGATTGAGCTCTCAGCGCCGGCTTGTCCGCGAAGCCGCCGGCGACCGCCAGCACGAGGATGAGTCCAAGCTCTGGAATCGAGCGCCTCATTTTGAACCCGTTTTCTCGTATTCAACCGTGCAACCCTGCGCGGCCGTTTCAGCCACGGGCGCTGGTTTGCCGGCAAGCGCAGCCTCGATGGCGTCCTTGACATAAAGCTCTGTCGGGATGCCGCGCGTGTAGTTCACGCTGCCATCAGTTCGCATCTGCGCGGGAGAGTTATAGATGGCCCCCGTATACACGAGCTTTCGCTGCTTGTTAAAAACAAAATATTCGGGGGTGTGCGTGGCTCCCAACTTTCGGCCTAGGTCTTGGCTTTCATCATAAACATAGGTGAAATTGTAGCCGAACTGGGCCGCGTGCTGCTTCATGGCGGGCAACCGATCCTCCTCGCGGTGATTGACGGCAACGCCGACGACGCGCACGCTCCGTCCCTTGAATTGATCTACCAATTTGACCAGGTCGCCATCCATTCCTTTTACCCAGGGGCAGTGGTTGGCCAGGAATACCAGCACAACGACGTCCTCCTTGAGATCACTCGAAGAGAGCGTGGAACCATCGATCGCCGGCAGGTTGCTGAATTGAGGAAGCGGGGCGCCGATATCGACAACCTGATTGTATTTCCCGGCATAGAGTCCGGCTGAGCCTGCGAGAAGAACGGCAACAGAGACAGCTATAAAAAATCGGGTTCTGATTTGAGACATACATTCACCTCCGTTCCAGAAATGTTAGGCGCTGCGACTGAGTAGGTCAACGCAAGTATCGACGGCAGTCAAAGGAGCAAGCGCGAAGCATTCATGCTTCACAGGCAGGAGGTTGTAGTTTGTTCTGAACTGGAGACTCTTACACGAACGTCGTGATCGTGGTCGTGATCGTAGTCGGTTTTTTGCAGAGATCAAAAAAAGCCGATCACGACCACGAGTCATGTCAGAAGGCGAAATGCTGCAAATCCCCATCTCCACGCCTCACGAGGTGCGCTCCAGCACACAAAGGTTGCTCAGCATGCACGTGCGCCGCATTTTCCTGCAACTTTTCGCTGCAAAATCGTATTTAATTGATTGTAAGGGGGGATTTCTCCCCGGGGAAGGTGACCCTGCTGACAAGGGTGTTGTCAAACGGGGCTATTAGTTAGTGCGAGATTGAGGCCATGGTCTGGAATTTCGCATCAAGGAGGGATTTATGCATTTAAGGAAACGGTCTTTTGGTATTGCGGTAGTGGTTTTGATAGCCATGTGCTTGCTGGCTGCAAGCCCGCTCAGTGCTCAGGGAATGCGCGGCCGGCCCGGACAGCGGATGATGGGACCGGGAGGTGCGGCTCAGGGAGTCCAGGGAAACCCGCTGGCGATGTTGCAGAGGTCGCTGCAGCAGGCCGGAGCTGCGGCATTGACATCGGATCAGACAACCTCGCTGACCTCGCTGATGACAGCCTTTCATAGCAATCAGCCGGCGCCCGGCCAGGACCCCGTGCTGACCAATGCGCGCAACGCCCTTGACAGTGCAATCCTGAGCCAGAATACAGGCGCGGTGGCAAACGCCGCCGGCGCAATTGCCGCCGAAACGTCAAAGCTCCAAACCCAGCAGATCGAGGCGGAAGCAGCCTTCGAGATCAGCGCGCTCATGGTGCTTACGTCCGCTCAGTCTTCGGCTCTGCAAACTAACCTCGGCACCACCGGCCTCGTCCGTGTGCTGGGATCGATGATCGGCGGACCGGGCATGCTCGGCAGAATGGGCGGCCCTGGAAGGTAAGCTCCTCTGCGCTCAATTACCGCTAATTAGCGCGAAATTGGTGACAGTCACCTTTTTTCGCCGGGAGTATCTCGGCGGACTCACCAATGGATGACGAAAAAGGGTGACTGTCACCAATTTCGCGCGTGATGTTTACCAAGCTGCAGTCCGCCTCTTGCCGCCTGCAGTGATTTGCTTTCCATTTCTACGATCCTCTGCTATCGTCAGTCCATCCCGAAGGAGGAACATGATCACATCACGACGTTATGCACTTCTAGGCTTTGCCCTGGCGGCCGCACTCGCGTGTGCGGTGCTGGTCGCCCAGACTAAGACCGCGGCGCCAACCCAGGCCAAGCCCGCGGCAGCCGCGCCGGCGCAGGCCGCAGCCGGCAAGATCACGAGTCCCAAAGAGGAATGGGGCCACAGTGTAGGCGACGACTATTTCCTGGCCAACTATCAACAGCTCATCGCCTACTGGCACAAGCTGGAAAAGGAATCTCCTCGCATCCACATTCAGGAGATCGGCAAGTCGACCGAGAACCGGCCGCAACTCATGGCGATCATCACCGCGCCCGAGAACTACAAGCTGCTCGATCATTACAAGGACATTTCCGCGCGGCTGTCTCACGCGGAAGGGCTGACCGACGCTCAGGCGCAGGCGCTCGCGAGAGAAGGCAAGGCAGTCGTCTGGATTGACGGCGGGCTGCATGCCACCGAGGTTCTCGGCGCGCAACAGCTGCTGGAGATGGTCTACCAGATGACCTCCCAAACAGACGCAGAGACCATGCGGTTTTTAAAGGATGTGATCCTGTTATGCGTGCCGGCCAATCCGGACGGTTGGGATCTCGTTTCCGATCAGTACATGAAGTACGGCAACATGAATCCGCCGGTCCTTTACAATCACTACGCAGGCCACGATGACAACCGGGATTCCTTCATGAACGCGCTTTCCGAGACGACGAATGTGAGCCGCGTCATGTACCGGGAGTGGTTCCCGCAAATCATGTACAACCACCATCAGGCGGGGCCGGCCGGCTCGGTCATGTTCGCGCCGCCGTTCCGCGACCCGTTTAACTACAACTTCCACCCGATGCTCCCGGCCGACATCGACCTGATCGGCTCGATCATGGCGACTCGCTTTATCGCCGAGGGTAAACCCGGTGTGACTTCACGCAAGGGATCGACCTATTCAACCTGGTGGAACGGCGGTTTTCGCACAACGGCGTACTTCCATAACCAGATTGGAATCCTTACCGAGACGATCGGCAATCCCACGCCGAGCAGTATCCCATTCACCACGCGCTTCGCCATCGGCGACTCAAGCATGTGGTGGCCGATTCCGCCACAAGAAGTGTGGCACTTCCGGCAGTCGATTGACTATTCCATCACAGCCGATCGGGCAGTCATGGACTTCGCGTCCCGATATCGTGAAGAGGTACTCTATCGCATCTATGAGATGGGCCGTGATGAAATCAAATGGGGCGGTGAAGATCATTGGACCTTCACGCCGCACAAGATGGAGCGCATCCAGGCTCAACTGGCTGCATCGGCTCCGCCCGCCGCTGCACCAGCAGCCGGCGCCCGAGGTGGGGCCGGCGGCGGCGGCCGGGGAGGCGCAGGTGGAGGGGGTGGCGGCGGAGGTGCCAGGGGCGGTGCGGCCGGCGGGCCGGCGTTGTATGCCGCGCTGACGACGAAAGATCTGCGTGATCCCCGCGGTTTCATCATCCCGTCGAATCAGGATGACTTCGGCAACGCCACCAGGTTCGTGAACGCGCTCATCAAGTCCGGAATCACCGTGATGCGTGCCACGGCCCCGTTCACCGTCGAGGGCAAGCAGTACCCGGCCAACTCCTACGTCGTGAAAACAGCGCAGGCGTTCCGGCCTCACGTGATGGACATGTTTGAACCGCAGGACCACCCGGACGATATTCCGTACCCGGGTGCGCCGCCGACACCGCCTTACGACGACGCCGGCTGGACGCTCGCATTCCAGATGGGAGTCCAATTTGACCGGATTCTCGACGCGTTCGACGGGCCGTTTCAGAAGCTGACTGACCTTGCCAAAGTTCCGGCAGGCACGATCAAGGGCGGACAGGGCGTGGCCGGTTACTACTTCACCCACAAGGCAGACAATAGTTTCATTGCCATCAACCGCCTGCTTGCCGCGGGTGAGGATGTTTCGTGGCTGGCAAACGGACCGATGGGCACGGGTACTTTTTATGTCAGCGCGAA
>Ga0182021_10000742_pt1 | contig 36227 bp, 42 predicted proteins | sample 612E3MmetaG_FD_120493 | JGI IMG/M metagenome (GOLD analysis project Ga0182021, IMG submission 120493) | Permafrost microbial communities from Stordalen Mire, Sweden - 612E3M metaG (Illumina Assembly) | ecosystem: Environmental > Terrestrial > Soil > Wetlands > Permafrost | place: Sweden...
AACCATTATTGCTTCGCCGTTTCCTTTTTCAATCCCCTTTTTTTGCAGCTGCACCACAACTTTCAGTTAAACCTTCTTTATTAGGACTACTGGTTATAACCATTATTTTCATAATTACACCTAAAAAATTCAGAATAATTTTATAAAAAAAATAAATTTATTATAAAAACTATCTTTTTTCTTAGTTCATCCAAGACTGTTCTATTAGTTAATATTTCATCCAGGCGTGCATCTATTTTTCTATTTTTCAGATCCATATCCTGAATCATTTTTTCCATGGCTTCTCTCTTTCCACGTTCTTCCTGCAACTCCATTGTTAGACTATCTATAGCTTCTTTGTTCTCTTCTATTACTATTTCATCATTAATAGATAAGTAGGGTAATGCTTCTGTATATTTCTTTTTCAGAAAATTATAATTATTAGGGTCGGCGTATCTCTCAAAAACGTCCCCAGTAGTTTGTCCCATGAGATATTTTGTATCTTGCATATTGAAACTAGCTTTAAATCGAAGTTGATTACTATACCATTTACGCAGCTTATGTGTTTTGAAATAACTTTTCCTCTTCCCGTTCGCCGTGATGGTCTTGAATACGTTTCTTTCTAGGTGCATCCGGCTTGTGTAGGCTTCAACTGCGGAAACATTTAATCTTAATTCATCTTGAGTAAATAATTTCTTTTTTTCCTTTATTTTGAGATTGCCAATATATTTATCGTTTAAAAACCTTACTCTGCTTAAATCTTTCATGAATATGGGTGAGTCGGGCGTTAAATCATCTTCATCTCTGGATTCTAGCAATAAAGCTATACTCAGCAGTGCTTCATGCCCTATAAAAGTGTAAAAATCGTTAGATGTTTTTTTTCGCCTCATGTCGAAGTAGTCTATGATAGTTTTATCAGTTTGTACTCGGTGTATAGCCTCATTTACTGTTAAACTCTCATATTCTTTAGTAACAGCATCTATAAAGTCCTTTACATTGAGCTGGAGAGTATCGGATATGGCTAACCCAGTTTGAGCTTGAACGATAAAAATCGCCTGATAGGTGGGATTAGAGTATTTAATAGCTTTCTGGATGTCTTCTCTGCTTAATTGATACTTAAAGTCTTGATTATCGTCAGCGAAGTTAATTTTAACTGTAGGTGTAGGTTTAAGTCGGAATGCGTGGAAAAATCCTTTAATATTCACTATTAGCCCTTATCGTTGATTTACTTTTACCAGAATCTATTAAACTAGATACATAACAATCTAAAGCATCAGATAGCCACATACGATACTCTGGAACATTACTATCTAAATCTGCTTTGTGTAAGTCATGTATTCCTGTGGGGGTTTTATTTATGGAAGTGCAAAAGCTATTAAGGACTGATGAGTATCTTTTAGCTGTTGATTTCCTTAAATTTTTCTTCTTTAAAAATAGCTGAAAAGTTTTGTCTTCCCAAATATGATCTGGAAATGGTCTCATAGTACTTTTAAATGTTTATATAGTTTTTTTACGTTGTAGTCAAATGTTCTTCCAGAATTTTCTTTGTATTATAATTCAACTTAGCCTCTGCATTTTTTAGTTCTTCAATTATTTCATCTATACTATTGTAAGAGTTTAAGAAAAGGACGTGATAACTTTCAGTGCCACTAATATTTAAAATAGCTATCTCATCATCCTCTTCAATATCTTTATTCTCCAAAGTAGCCTTGTACTGTACATAGGGGCCGAATTTTTCGGGTATTTCATCGTATTTAAATATTCCTGCTAGACTTGCGATAAACAAAAAGAACACCTCTTTTATGGATTTTATTATTTGTCAAGAATTGCTTTTTATAGCTTGTGAGTAATAGTTATGTGCTTAAATAATATTTAAAAATAAAATTTTGGAATTAAAGAAACTAATTTATAAAAATAATGAAATAAAAAAAAGAAAGAAAATAGGGGGAGAGAGTGTTTATTCTCCGCCAGTTATTTTATCTAAATTCTCAATATCCTCTAGTGAACATTTCTCTAGGGCAGGGTCTACACATACCTGATGTGCATCCACGGTGAGATCTTCAGGGCTTAAACCCATAGATAAACCGTAAAGTTGTGCCAAATGGAATACTGGTATACTGTAATTAGTTCCATACTTCTTATTCACTTCTGTCTGTCCTACATCGAACTGTAAATGGCAGAATGGGCATACGTTAACTATCGCGTCTACACCAGCTTCGGTCATGTTATCAAGTTTTTCCTTAGTGTAATCAAGGGTAACATCTAAATCTCTGGAACGTAGACCTCCACCTGCTCCGCAGCACATTAATTTATCCTTGTAAGGAATGGATTTTGCACCGGTGGCCTCAACCAATTCATCTAAAATGGTAGGTTTTAGGGCGTTATCGATGTTTATTTCTGCGCTTGGTTTCAGGAAGTGGCAGCCGTAGTGAACTGCAACATTAAGATTTAATGGGTTTGTAACTTTTTCTGAAAGTTTAGCAATTCCCACATCATTATAAAGGATTTCCGCGAAGTGTCTTACTTTTACTTCTCCCTTAAATTCTCTTCCCACTTCAGAAAGTATGTTGTTTATTTTTTCTTTCATCTCTTCGTCTTCTGTTAACATGTGGTTGGTTTCGAAGAGTGATCCAAAGCATCCGTTACATTCGGTCATTACATCCATGCCCATGTCTTCGGCTATGGTGATGTTTCGGGCTGCTATGGATGCATGTGATGTCCGGTCAAATGATCCGAAAACACCTGGTGCTGGGCAACAGGATGCTCCTTCCATGTCTTTGAGTTCAACATCAAGCTTTTCCATCATGACCCTGGTTGCCTTTTCAATTCCAGGATATCGGTTATTCATTATACATCCTAAGAAATATGCAAATGCCATATTTGATTCCTCCTTTTATTCTATTTCTCCGGTTTCCCAGTTGTATCCTATGAGATTGTCAAAGCTTGTTTTCTTGAATATGGTCTGAACTTCTTCCAGTGCTTCTGGGAACTGGTGGGTGGTGGGTGGTAGTTCACCTAACCCTACTCTTTTTCTTAGCTCCATTGTTGCAGCGTTTATAGGTACACCGTGGCCCGTCTTGATAACATATGATCCGGTCATTTTATGTGCTTTAGCCATGTATCCTGCCTGTGATGCATAGTTTCTGGCGATTTTCACGATGTCTACAATTTTAATACCTCTGGGGCATCTTTCCTGGCATTCATAGCAGGTGGAGCACATCCAGAGGGTGTCATCGGATATGACATCTTCTTTAAAGCCCATTACTGACTTTCTTACTACCTGTCTTATTCTGTATGGGGTTCTTCTTCCAGAAGGACATGCTCCTGTACATGTACCACACTGGAAACATAATGCTAATGTCTCAGCACCAGCATCCATCACTTCCTGTTTGAAATTTTCATCTATACTATCACGAGTTAAAGTTTCTGCTTCTCTTCCTTCAAGTAAAGTCATGCTATCACTCCTTGTTGTTTTAGGTTTTTCTTCAACTTTTTTAGGGTCTTCTGACACTTTCTCTTCAGCCTCTTTTGGCTTATCTTCAGTTAACTTTGAAGAGGCTGGTTCTGATTCTTTTGGGTTTACTTCACTGTTTTTTAATTCAGATTTTGGTGTTTCTATTTCCTTTGATTTTATTTTGTTCTCTGACTCTGATTGTTCTTCTGTTTTCTCAGGTTCTTCTGCATTTTCTTCCCTATACAACATTTTTTTTAAGCGTTTAAGTTGCTTCATTTATCTTCACGCCCTAGTAAACACTACCAGCCTATGTGAAAACTTGTAATTTTCATATTTAAGTGTGAGAATAGGTCTATATAAACGTTGTGGAAAAATCGTTAAGTGTAACCTTTTTGATGACACCAAATCTAAATCCAGAATTTTATCCCTAAATTTTTTTTTTAATGTAGCAAATAATAAGTTCCAGTTGATAACAGAACAAAGCTTTTAATTTCTATAAGATCCATTTAGAATATATGATTGAGATTAAAGTACACAACGGCCCTGCACGTATGGGTAAGTACAAGGAACTTAAAACACCCAATATATTAAGAATGGATTCTTCATTACCCTTTATTGAAGACGAACCCATGCCATATGACGTGCCAAAACCCCTTGCTGAGTTTTCAGTTTACAGAACCATACAAAAGGCAGAGAAAAGTGAACAAACTGGAATTGCAGTGATTCACGGCTCTAAATACCTTGAACTGCGGACTCAATGTGCACTTGAACTTGAAAAATTAGGGAATCAAGTTTTAATGATTGCAAATTCAGAAGAACTACTAAAACGGCCAAGAGATCTGATTAACATGACAGTAAATATTAGAGATACTATAAATCCCAACACTGCACTGTATTTTCCATTTGTTAAAACATCATTTATACCTTTATTAACCTATCTAGGTGTTGATTTTTTTGGAGAAGTTAGCTGTGATTTCTATGCTCAATTAGGCTTAATGATGACTCCTGACACTATTTATGACCTTGAAAATTATCAAATATACGAATTCAGCTTGGAAGAGTTAAAAAATTATAATCAACGGATTATGGATTTTGTTTTAAGAGAAGTTAGAGAAAACATTAAGAATGGAACATTACGGAATCTCGTTGAAGAAAGATGTTGCTCATCTCCTGAGGCTATGTCCGCCTTAAGAATAGTGGATAGGGATTACAGTGATTTCCTGGATAAATATACTCCACTTTATTAAAAAAATAGAATAAAAAAAAATTTAATGTTAAGAATTTTTTTTCACTAATTTTTCACTGAGTTAACCAGATAATGATATTTGCCAACTTCAACTGTCTCAGTTACCTCAAATCCATATTTTATAAGTATATCTTCTACATCCTGTGGATTTAATCTAACATCAAATGGAGGTCCTGGTGTCCCTTCTATTTTTTTGAATTCAACCACTGAAAAAATTCCACCCAACTTTATAACTCTTTTAATTTCAGGTAGGACTTTATCTAATTCATTATTTTCCGCAAAACCATGAAGTACATTGGCCATGACACATAGATCAACTGAATCATCATTTAAAGGAATTTCACTTGTTAAATCTGCAACAATAGCTTCTAAATTCTTTATTTTTTTCTTCTGAACATCATTCTTCAATATTTCAATCGATTCAGGATACGCGTCAATAGAATAAACTTTCCCTTCCTCTCCCACTAAGGGAGAGGCAGCTATGGATATGAAGCCATCTCCACAGCCTGCATCAAGGAAAACATCACCGGATTTTAATCCTGCTTCGGAAAGAACTTTATCAGCACTTAAAATATCTTTTGTTGATTTACTATGATGGACATGCCCATGTTTTTCAGATGTCATATTTATCTAAAACCTCTTTTTTCTAATCCCATTTTTAACTTTCAGCCCTTAACCTAGTCCGGGAGAATAATGCCACACCTATTACAAACAATATTATGGTCAACAAGACACTTATGCCAACTTGGAAAGAAATGTCATTCCATCCACCCCCATAGGTGAGGACGGATCGCAGAGCATTAAGAGTGTGAGTCCAGGGTATGAAGTCGTAGATTTGGAAGGATTGACCCATGAAGGTTCCGATTGGTTCTTGGGGTAAGGGGAAGAATGCTCCTACTAGGAAGCTTGTGGGTACAGTAATTAATGTCCCGAGATTAGCTGCCTGTCGATCGTTTTTGGCGAATGCTGCAATTATCATTGCTAAAGAAATAGAAGCTATTCCTCCAATAACACCCACAAGAATGGCTAGAAGAATTGAGTTTAAACCACCCTGCCAGTGGAATCCAATGATTATAGCGACAGCTAAGAGAATTATTACTTGAGCTACAACAACCAGGGACCAGGGGATGAGACCGCCGAATAATAAGTCGAACCCTCTCATTTTTGATAGTTTGAGCCTGGCTAATGTTCCTTTATCCACTTCTCTGGTTAAACTGGCTGCTACTGTAGTAGCTAATAGAATAATGGCGAATACTATCATTCCTGGGGCAAGGTAATCAAAGGTGGTATAGTCCCCGGTTCCAGCTATAGGTTCCACCTTACTATTGAGGTACTCAGTTGGTTGTGCTCCTGGTGTACCCCTAACATTGTTTTGAGTATCGATGACTATTTCATCCTTATATTGGGATAGGATTCCCGTTAGAATACCTTGAGTAGTGCCAAAATTAATGTATCCAGTGTCACCACGAATTATGAGAGTGGAGGTAATGTTTGATGATGAGGCAGATGGAGTGTTTGTGGTTGATGAAATAGTGTTATTAATTAAAGAAACGCTGGCTTGTGAGAAATTTTGTGGTATAATTAGTTCTGCATCTATTTTTCTCTGTTTTAATTGTTGATCAGCGTTACTCTCACTGGGTTGTGTAACGTTGAATACGTATACATTACTGTTCGGATACTTCGCATTCTCCAGAATTTGGGTTAGATTATTTCCAAAGTTAACACTTTGATTATTAGGTAAAACGGAGCCTTGATCATAGTTTATTACTGCAAGATTATGGGGAGTGTTCCCTCCCATACCTCCGAAGGCAAATCCAAACACAAGCATAAATAACATGGGGAAAAGCAGTATAAAGAAAAATCCTCTTCTATCACGTAATATTTCTTTCAAATCCTTAATGGCTATGCTTAAAAACTTCATTTTCTTTTTACTCCCTTAAGCTACTCCCTGTTAATTCGATGAAAACGTCTTCCAGTGTATTCTGTCGTACAGAAATATCTGCTATTTGCACTCCCGCAGATTCTACTTTGTCCATTATCTTGGGAAGCTTACTTACAGCATCCATAGCCCTTAAATTAATGACTCCATCCACTTCAACCACTGATAATATGTTTTGGATACTTTTCAAGGATTTAATTATTTCATTATTCATCTGGGGTTTAGAAAGTTTCATTTCCACCACATCTCCTTCTCCAATCTCTTTTTTAAGGTTTTCAGGAGTGTCCAATCTGATGAGTTGGCCGTGATCGATTATGGCAACACGATTTGAAAGTTTATCGGCTTCATCCATGAGATGAGTAGTTAGTATTACTGTTTTGCCCTCATCATCCCGTAAGGATTTAATGTAATTCCATAGAACTCTTTTTGATTGAGGATCTAATCCTTCTGATGGTTCATCTAATACAATTATCTCTGGTTCATGAACTAATGCTAATGCTAGATTTAACCGGCGTTTCATACCACCGGAAAGTTTAGTAACCACCGTATCAGCTTTATAGGTTAAGAGAAGATCTTTTAAGAGTTTATTTACTCTCTGCTTCAATATTTTTTTAGGAACCTCATACATGTCCCCTATTAACGTGAGACTCTCCTTACAAGTGAGGTTATCCCAAAGAACCAGTTCCTGTGGACAAATACCAATTAATCCTTTATCTATCTTTTGCACGTCTTCACCGTTAATTAATATTTGACCACTTGTGGGTTTGAGAAGGCCCACTATCATATTGATGGAAGTGGTTTTACCCGCTCCGTTGGGACCTAGAAAACCGAAAACTTCACCCTTCTTAACCTGTAAACTCAATCCATCCACAGCTTTAAACCCATCAAAATCTTTGGTGATGTTCTGAGCGTTTATTATATAATCCATGATGCATCATTCCTCTTTTACTAACCCCTATAATTCTATTTAATAAAATTTAGGATCTTACTTTGAATATAAATGTTTTTATATTTATTTAACGACTTGAGAAAGTTTAATTCAAATGGAAGCTATAATATTAGCTGGAGAGTGTTTAATTTATGACTAAAATGATAGATAAAATTGAAATTAATATGATTAATGAATCCGTGCACAATTTTCGTGTAGGTGAATTCGGAGTGAAGAACATAGAAATCGATGAAGTCCGGGGATTTATTGAAGTAGATTACGGTACACTGGAGATTGGAATGAAAAAAGTTTTAATTCCCCTGCAAAACGTGGAGAAATGTGAATTCATAGATAAAGGCAATATAACTAGCGAGAAGAGCGAAAAGAAATTAAATTAAAACTCTAAATTTCCATTAATATTAAATTTTTAACTTACAGATGAATTTGCAGATGCTCGAGGTAGATCCTCATAATTAGGATTTTTTTTTTTATTTCCCTTCTTATAATGTATTTTTAATGATTTCTGGGGATGCACCTCCCAGCACCACCAGTGCTTCTGCTTCCATAAAATGTAGATCTGAAGGTATTATAAGTGAATGCAGTGGACCATCAAAATCTTCCTCTAGAAGATTTCTTATTTTATCAGCACGCACTATAGGTTCTGGTGCACCTGCACGGGCCACTACTATAGCTAATGTGTCTTTTGAAATAATATTATTCCCTAGTTCATCCTCAACTTGCATCAAGTATTCTAATCCCTGGTTGGCAGTCATATAACGGTTTATATGAGCTTGGATATCTAGAAGCACTAGTGTGTGCATTCCATTATCTAAATTAGCTTTAATTGTCAGGTAAGGTGAATGAGGGAAGTAATTAGCTTCAGTGAATGGAATAGTAGTAACTTTCCCAAATTTATAAGCTTGTAATCCGGCTATTCCTGGCGCGGCGGATATTATGGATGCAGAATGAATAATTCTTGTTTTTATATTCATTTTCCTGGCTTGGATCATCATATCTGAATGAGTGGTAGCAATCAACGGATCTCCAGCACTTAAAAATGCAACATCTTTGTCCTCTGCTTCAATTAGGGGAATATTCTCCTCTTCAACCTCTTCTCTATTTAGAACATCGATTTCCACGCCTAAAAGTTCCTCTAGAGAATTGATGCTGCTTCCGAAAAGATATGCAGTGTAGAATTCAGCATAAATAACATCCACAGTCTTTAAAATCTCAGCTCCTTTGAGTGATATGTCTTTTTCATCATAAAGTCCTAAACCAATAAAATAAAGCATTAACTCACCCATATTTTATTTTGCATGATAATAAATTAAAAATTTAGACTAATAAAAGTTTCACAAATATTAATCTATTTACTTAAATTATCTAAATGGAATAGAGAATAATACAGTCATAAAAGGAGGGAAATTTTGAATTGATAGGCTTAAAAATTCCCAAAAACCATGCTGATGAAATCCGGAGAATATTATTAGAATACTCACTCATTAATCATGAGTTTAAAATAAAACGCTCCGATGATTTTGTTTTCATACCACTCATCAAAAAACTTGACACTGAAATGATGAAGGAATTAAATCTATCCTCCTTTGAAATTATAGAAACCGAATTTGAATCACAGAAGAAAGAACCTAAAAGTCTTAAAGATTATTTGAAGAATAAAATCTCTTCCGAGAAAATAATGGAAATCAAGAAATCATTTGACATAATTGGGGATGTAGTGATTCTGGAAGTACCAGTGGAATTAGAGGATGAAAAATACTTGATTGGCGAGGCCGCTTTGAATTTCACTAAAAGAAGAACGGTTTATAGGAAGAATAGTAACATAAAAGGAGTTATTAGAATCCGTGAGTTAGAATATCTGGTGGGAGAAGATGTATCGGAAACTATTCACACTGAATCCGGGTCTCGGTTAATGATGGATGTTCGTAAAGTTTACTTCAGTCCCAGACTAGCCACAGAACGGGAAAGAATAACTAATCAAGTGAATGATGGTGAAACAATTATTGACATGTTCACGGGAGTAGGACCATTCTCCATTGCTATCGCTCATAAGAGGATAGTGGAAATCTACGCGATTGATATTAATCCGGATGCCATTTATTATCTGGAAAAGAATATCAATCTTAATAAGCTTCAGGGAACGATTAATCCAATATTAGGTGATGTTAAAAATTTTTTAGAGGATAAAGATGTAATGGCGGATAGAATAATAATGAATCTCCCCGGAACCGCATATTTATTCTTGGAATCAGCTATCAAATCCCTTAAAAAGGGCGGGGTTTTACATTATTATGAATTCTCACGAGATTTTGATAAACCAATTAAACGAGTTAGAAAAGCCGCTGGTTCTCGAGAAGTTAAAGTATTGGATAAAAGAAGGGTTAAATCCAGAAGTCCAGGGGTTTGGCATATAGGTTTGGATGCCATGATAACTTAGATTCCTTCATTGAAATCAATTTTTTTATTATTATTTTTTTGAATCTTTGTGTAAGAAATGATATTTTAATTCAGTTAATATTATATAATAGAGTGTTTATTTAGAAAAACAAGGTTAAAACTAAAGAAATGTTATTTTTTATTCATTAAAAAATATTAAAAAATCTAATTTTAAACGAATTTATCAAATCAAGGTATTATTATGTCTAGGATAACTTTTTTAGATAACGCCGCCGAGGGGAAAAATAATTGGTGGAGATACATTATAACAATTATTTTAACCTGGTTCACGCTGTATATTTTCTTGATACTTTTTCTTATATATACCAGAAATGCATACTATCTTGTTTCAATTCTGTCAGATCCACTACAATCTATTGAATTTCTTGGCTTATCCAGCATAGTTTCAATTTTATTCCTCTACATTGGAGTTCGTTTTATAAATGAACGGAAGTTCATGTCCATAGTGAATACGAATTCTAATTTTAGTTGGAGGAGAGTTTTAAAGGGAGCCGGAATTTGGTTTGGTTTACTAACATTAGGCTTAGTAATCTCATTAATACTCAATCCTACTAATTTAAATGTAACTTTCAATCCTCAAACTTTTCTAATCTGGCTTATTATAAGTTTAGCAGTGTTTCCTATTCAGGCATCTTTTGAAGAATTATTCTTCAGAGGATATTTAATGCAAGCGATAGGAAGAATAAGAATTAAGAGGCTGCATGTTGGATTATTAGCAAAAAAGCCAGTAATACCCTTAATCACAACTTCAATAATTTTTGCTCTTCTTCATTACACTAACGGTTCAAATACCATGTCAAGCGTCGATATAGTACTACAAGTGTTTATTATCGGATTGACACTGGGTATAATAACATTGGGAGAAAATAGGCTGGAAACAGCTATGGGAGTGCATATAGCAAATAATATCTTCGTAGCATTGATTATTAACTCGTCTAGTGGGGGATTTGGTAATGTGCCGTCACTACTTACCGATACGTCAACACCTAACCTATTATTAGATTTTCCTATTTTCGTATTATACGCGCTGCTCTTATTATTAATTATTTTCTGGGGTAAAAAAGAGAATATAATCAGAATATTTAAATCATGAAACTTATTATCAATTTAAATGGGTAATCAATTCTCAAAATTGCGTGGATATAAACATGAATTGATGTATAAATATTTTATTAGAATAAATGATTCCCTAGAAAGCTAGTAATGATTTATTTTTTTCCACAACTATAACAATAACCGGTGTGAACACAAATCGTGCCTCCACACTCAGAACAAGTCCATCTCACATCTTCATTCTTTAAGAATTTTTTAATGCCGAAATTATTAATATTTTCGAGATTTTCGATCATACTCATATTGTATTTAGTTCTGTATCTATAGTCTAAATGTTTCAAATTTTCGCAGGGAAAATTTCCACATTCAAAACAAAACTTTGCGTTTTCATTTTTAAGAACTTCGCAGTTTTTAATTTTACATCTGACACGGGTAACGGATTTATTTGTGTCTACACCCCTGCAACCTGGACATTTATTTTTTTCTCTCAAATAAGCCCTGCAAATCTCACAATTCATTCCGCAGGGAGCTACAAGAGAAAATTTATTTGAAGATTCCATAGTTTCTCATTTACTTTCCATTTGCGCTGGTTCGAATAAAAAAAATTATTATTTCCAAAAATTTTTGATAAAAAATGTTAATTATGATTCAATAATTTTTCTTAAGGTTAACATATCATCTTTTAACTGTGGTAAAAGTATACGAGAATACAAAGCCGCTGCAGGATGAAAGAGAGCTATATATTTTCTACCATCAACTTCATAGGTTTTTCCATGAATCTGTTTAATACTCTTCTTACCAATTAGAGCATAAACAGCGCTATTCCCGAGTAATCCTATAACATCCGGGTTTATTAATTCTATTTGCTTGCTCAAATAAAGATTTATACATTTACAATACTCCAACTTCATTGGTTTCCTGTTATTCTCCGGCCTGCATTTAACAATGGAAGTGATATAAATATCAGACCGGTCCATTCCAGCCTCATTTATTATCTCACTTAATAATTTGCCAGACATCCCAACAAAAGGTTTACCAGTTTCATCTTCAGTTTTACCGGGTGCTTCACCCACAAGCATTATCCTAGCGTCTTCAGGGCCTTTTCCAAAAACAACATTTATTCTACTTTCATGTAAAGGGCATTGAACGCAATTACTTGCAATTTCACATAGTTCTTTAAGACTCATAATATCTACAGATAAAAAAAAATTAAATAAATGTTTAAATTGGTTCTAATATTCCATCTTCAGTAATAATGCCAGTTATAAGATCTGAAGGAATGATATCAAAGGCGGGATTTTCCACTTCCGTTCCCTCCGGTGCAACTCTGCAATTCCCATAATATAAAACCTCAAGGGGGTCTCTTTCTTCTATTTCCACATCAAATATGGATATTCCTTCATCAAAGGTACTTTTAGGCGCTGCCACATAAAATGGAATCTGGAAACGTTTAGCTGCTAAAGCCACCATCAATGAACCGATTTTATTAGCCACACCACCACGAGCAACTCGATCTGCTCCAACCACAACTTTATTTATTTTACCTTCCTGCATAAGTCTTCCAGCAGCGCTATCAACGATTAATCTTACTGGAATGCCTTCATCCTGCATTTCAAAAACACTGAGTCTAGCACCCTGACATACCGGTCTAGTTTCATCGCAGACTACCATTATTCTTTTACCTTCATTTGATGCGGCTCTTATAACTCCCAGTGCAGTTCCATAATCTACACAAGCCAGTGCTCCGGCGTTGCAATGAGTGAGAATGGTGTCTCCATCATCAATTACTTTAGCACCATATTTTCCTATGGCTTGATTTGTTAATATATCCTCATCAAACATTTTAAGAGCTTCATCTAAAATGGAATCAGCTTTTAAGACTCGATCAACAGCCCAGAAAAGATTCAAAGCTGTAGGCCTAGATGCTTTGACTTCTTCTGATACTTTTTCCAGGTTTTCTCCGGCTAAATCTGCCAGTACCATTGCAAAAGCAGCTGCAATACCTATTGCTGGAGCTCCCCTAACCATTAATGTTTTTATAGCGTGAATCACATCCTGATAGGTTTTACATTCTACATAAACCGTTTTATCAGGAAGTTGGGTTTGATCAATGAGGAAAAGATGATTATCCTTCCAGTACATGGTTTTCATTTTATTATTACCCTTTATTGTAAACTCTTTATAAAATGTCATAAAACTTTTTAAAAATAAAATTTGGGATACTTTAAGAATTCCTAATCTGATCTTTTTAAAATAAAAGAATAATTTGTTTAAAATAATTTTTTTTAGTAGTGACTAGCTGGAGTCATATTTAGATGCTTATCTTCTTTACCCGGTACACCATACGCGTCAGCTCTGCATTGCGTACATGCTCTAAATACGGGTATTACCTCTTCAACTGCGTCTCTAACTTCACTGAGTTCAGCGCAACCCGGTCGTGCAGTATCCTTAAATTTATAGAGTGGTATTAATGGTATAACATTCATAAGAGAAGCACCCTGCTCTTTCACCTTCTTGGCCACTTCAATTATATGTTCATCATTCAAACCCGGAATAAGGACACTGTTAACTTTAACCACAATATCTCTATCAGCGATCATTTTAATTCCTTCCAATTGATTTTTCGAGATAATTTTGAAAGCCTCCTCATCCCTGTAAACTTCTCCATGATGAACAGCTGTTGAATAAATTTTTTTACCTATTTCAGGGTCGATGGCGTTAACAGTTACAGTTATACTGTTTAAATGTATTTCCGCTAATTCATCCGCTTTATCAGGAAGTAGAAGTCCATTAGTGCTTATACATTTTATTAGTTGGGGAAATTTCTCATCCATTATCTTGAAAAATTCAAAGGTTTCCGGGTTAAACAGGGCGTCACCCGGTCCAGCCACACCTACCACTGATATGGGCATCTCCTTTGTAACCTTCTCCACATGTTTGACTGCATCCTCCACGCTCATGATACATGCAGATACACCGGGTCTCATTTCACATTTATTGATCTCTCGGGTGCAGAAATTGCATTGAATATTACATTTAGGTGCAATGGGAACGTGGATTCTTCCCACTTTATCATGCATTTTTTCATTGAAACATGGGTGTACTCTGGTTAAATGGGCGAATTTAGATTCTTCCATAACTATTAATCCTCCATAAATAATTTTTTTTTAATATTCCAAATTATATTAGCATAAAAAACTTTTTAGATGAGTAATGTTTAATTATTCTTCAATTCTTCTACAATATTCATTGTTTTATCAATCCATTCATCCTTAATAACTTCATCAGAAGCTGTTAAAGCAATTATATTGCCTTCAGAGTAATGCTCCACCACCCGGAATCCCTCGGGGATGATGCGAAATAATGCATCATAGATTTTCTTTCTGAGATCCTCTTCAGGATTGTGCACCACTAATTTCTTAAGATCAACTTGTGGATCATCGATTATAACCTCAGATCTACTGGTTTGATGTATTTTATTCCTCCCCTCCAACTCCCATAGTTTCGCCAGGAGTTCTGGAAGGTAGTTCTCATCTTTAATCCTTAAGAATGCTTCATTAGATTCTTTATCATATTCATATTCAGTGAAATCTTCTAAGTAAACGGCTGGTGCGGTTTTCTCATAACTAATTACAATGATGAATACAGGTTCACGTGGATCCGCATAGACTCTTAAATCCTTTATAGCTCTTGAAAGCTGGAGATCCTGGAGTATTTGCCTTACAACCATGTCATAAACTTCTGCTCCCTTCTCATCATAACATTCTATCTTCATTTCTTCGCACCCAAACCAGAAACTATAAGAGCAGAACCCACCGCTCCGATATACTGTGAATAAGGAGGAACAACCACATCTATATCACCCAGAACGCTGCTCACAGCATTAACCAATCCCTGGATCAGTGAAGTGCCACCAACTTGTATCAAAGGCTCGCGAACATCTATCTCCTGAAGCTGCTGCTCATAAACCTGCTCCGCAACACTGTAACATGCTGCTGCAGCTACATCTTCTTTAGTACTACCCGCAGCTAATGAAGTAACTAAATCCTGGATACCGAACACTATACAGTAACTGTTTAAAAGAGCCTTCTTATGATCACCCTTCAATGCAAGTGGTCCTAATTCACTGATATCCACTCCTAATCGGCGCGCGGTTATCTCCAAGAATCTACCCGATGCACCCGCGCAGATACCTCCCATAGTAAAGTTATCTGGTATACCATCATTTACAGTAATGACTTTATTATCCATTCCCCCAATATCCAGGACTGTAGCCTCACCCTTCTGATGGTTAGCTAAGAAAACAGCACCCTTAGAGTTGACACTCAACTCTTCCTGAATTAAATCAGCTTTCAAATACTTTCCTATTGTCAATCGTCCATAACCCGTTACTCCGATACCCTCAATATCTGATTGTTTATAACCAGTGCCTTCCAATGCAGTTGCCATTCCATCTTTAGCATTTTCAATTACATCAGTGGTAGTTAACCAGGCAGTTCCAATAATCTTGTTATTCTCCATGACCACTACTTTAGTGGTAGTGGAACCAGAATCTATACCTAGGGTTAAGCCTTCCTGTTTTTGACGAGCTAACAAACTTTTACGAGCAACTATGGTTGATAAAGCTTCCATTCTGATGAAAAGTTCATCTGCCTTGGTTTTTTCGGTGAAAGAATAAGTTACCACAGGTAAATTAGTATTCTGTTGGATGAATCGCCGGAGTTCGTTACGTATGAGGGCTCCTTCGGCACATCTAAAACAGGTTGCAATGAAAACAGCGTCAGCATCACTTTTACCCTCAACTATGGACATAGCTCTGGCTACCATCAATTTTAAACCAGAACTGGCAGTGTTGAACCCGAATTTCTTATATGCCTCTTCTATATAATCTAGATCTGCCTCGGGAATTATTATTTCAGCTCCGAAGGTGCTGGCTGCTCTTTCAATTTCCTTCTGCACACCACTATACTCTGTTCCGCATGATATTTGCGCTATTTTAACCATCTTTATCCTCCAGGCTATCTAAGAATGTGTTGATTTTGTTCACCACGTCTTTTGTCTCATCTCTAGTGGTGGGATATTTAAGTTCCAGTACGGGTATATTCTTTTTACGGAGGTTGAACATGCATAATTCATTAGTCCGGGCACAACCCACACACCCAAAACCGAAGGGTGCATCTTCCATTATTATAGCTGCATCAGCCTCCTCAATTAACGGGCCGAGTAAAGACATTCTACCCCGAACACCAGAGGGAACTTCGATAGCTGCATATTTAAGACCTTTTATAGGATCTTCTTCGGTCATGTTAAGTGGAGGTGAATCTATATCAGGAGTGGTTACTTTTTTCCTAATCTCTCTCTGGAGAACCAGTGGTTCATGTCCTCTACGCTCCACCAGATCTGCTAATATCATGGAATTAGGGGGAAATATGGCTATTTTCAACGATCTCCCTCCTTTAATATGGTTGTTTCTCTTGATGGGGGTCTTTTAGTGATCTCCATTATATCACTGTAGATTCCCTTAGTTATATCTACCACGCCAATAGCAGCTATAACCTCATTATCTTCTATTATAGGAACTACCATTACTGGTACTCCTTTATAAGGACCGGTTTCTGGTATTTCACTATATTTTTCACCTTTCTGAAGTACTTTTTCTAAAATTGGCCCTGTGTAATCATACTCCACTACTAAGCCTTCCTCTAATCTAATTCCTTTAAAGTTTCTGCTGCGCATGGTTAAAGGTAATTCATTTACTAATTGATGAATGGAGAGGGCTAATGATTCTATATCCTTTCCTGTTGATGAAGGTGTTATTTTCATATTTTTCAATTCTCCTCTGCTATTTCCTTAAATTCTTCAGGCGACACTTTTTTAGCTTTCTTGAGGCTTACTTTTTGAGGATGCTCTAAGGCTTTACTCACCGCATCTAATAATTCAAATTCCTTCTCTAGTTGATGGAATCCCTCTCTAGCTCCTCCTCTTTTTGCTCTGCATCTTCTAGGGTCTCCTGGCGGGAATCCTCTATCCTTAGAGAAGATGTTATAGGGATCCAATTCTCTGACATCTTTTATAGCCTTCTTAACCACGTCTTCTTCACCACTGATAGCCGCCCCGTAACAAGTTGATTTAATGGTAAGAGGAAGCTCCATCATATGCAATTTCCTTACAAGTTCAGATTGACTTATATTAGCTGAAGGTCCCAGAATAATCATCCTAGTGACTTTAGGGGTTTCTAGTAGTGACATAAACCGTTTCCCCCTCCTTATATTTCTCTAAATTTTCAATTCCTTTTATAACTTTCCCAAAAATATTAGTAGCTTGGAAAGGTTCTCCTGTGGGTCCGAATTCATTATTATCCTCAAAACGCACGCCCAGCATCCCCGTGTGTCTCTTGGACATGTTAGTTAAACCTATCTCTCCTGCCTCCACCTTTTCCTGTGGTGAGTTCTCGGGTATTAAACCTTTAGAATCTTTAGGACTTCCTTCAAACATCATAACTTTCACACCCGGATAAGCAAAATGTATTTTAAGGGAACCCACAGGCGAATCCAGTAGACCAGTTATCTTTTTAAAATACCAGGATGAACGGGGAGTTTCATCATTAACAGTGATATAAATCAAATCATCTTTATTTATCCCAACAGTTTTAACCTGTTTCTCTCCAATAATATCCATAGTGAATCGAGGTTCCTGTCTAATGATTATCGCGTCATCATCCACGACACCATCCCTCACCTGTTTAATATCCTGCTGGAGCAATAATTCTTGAGCTTTCTTCTGAGTTAAAGACAGTGTCATTATCCTCTCAGGTTCAGTTTTAAATGTGACAATATCTCCTTCTCGGGCGATGTCCAGTAGTTCCATTCCCTTAATAACTTCACCCACTACTGAATGGGAGGGGGTTGATACTCGATCCTCCCGGTAAATATATACTCTTCCAATGCCTTTACCAGTGTTTCTGAGAGTTATAGTTCCTCTCTTCCTTTGATCCACATATTCCCGCGGACTTTCCAATCCCTGTAATCCGTAAAAACCTATAAATGAATTAGATTCATAATCAATACGTATACTACCTTCATCTGAAAGAGCGAAGAAATGTTCAGCTGATTGAGGAGATTTACTCGTGGTTTTTACTAAGGTATAAGTGAATATTTCATTTCCCGTAGAGATAGGTGTATCCAAATTGGTTATGGCTGCACTTTTCACTATACTCTTCCTTTCCACAACCGGTTGCACCTGTTTTATAACATCCCGATCGGTGAGTTTCATAATGGTTCTTTTACCACCTATAACTCGGGCGAAAACTCCTTTATGATTTCCCGGCACACCATATACTGCTCGGTGTTTATCTTTACTGAATATGATATGGGTAGCTTCATTAGTAAATCCGGAAAGACTTAAAATAACATCCCAACGTTTATATTCATATTCTTCCCGGGTTGGTTCTAAATCTGTTTTTATAGGGCCTATAGCTACATCATTACTGGTAGTCCATCTTATGCGCAGACCATCAAAATCATGATATCTCTCCTTCCAAGTTTTAACGATATTCTCCGGAGCATTACTTAGAAGTTCGATTATAATACTGCCTTTACTTGTTTTCAAATTATACTTATTCACATGGCTTTCTACTTCTTCCTTACCCTGTATTATGCTTAAAACACAACCTTCCATATAAGGTGCATTAAACGCGTCTATGGCATCTCTTATAGTTGAACCCTCAGGAAGGTGTAATTCCTCCCCGTTAATCTTAACTAGCATAATAAAATCTCCATTAAAGATAGTTTAATCATATTCCCCTTATTTAGATATTTCCTCTTTAACGCCCATAATTTTATCTTCATCAAAATTAAATAAAACCTTTTTTTGGTTTTTATAAGTCAAATAAAGTTTTTTATCTTCAATAATCGTGCCTATAATATTAGAAGTTATATTAACATCTTCTAAGAGTTTTAAACATTCATCTGCATTCTTTTCTTCTGCGGTTAAAACGAAACCAGATCCAGGGTAAAGTTTAAGCCAATCATCCCAATCTACAATATCATTTCTAGGAATTTTTTCTACATCAATTACGGCACCAACATTCGATGACTCCAGAAGCATACCTAAAGTACCTAATGTTCCTGGATTGCTTATATCTCTTCCTGCAGTAACCAGATGCTTACTTGCAATACGATTCATAACTTTTATCTGCTCTTGTACCATTTCAGGGCTTTTCATAGTAGTGGTATCCCAGTTTAAAGGAAATTTAGAATGAGGTTTGCCATCCAAGTCAATACCAACTATTATAATGTCACCGACTTGAGCACCTCCACTAGTTATAATATCATCTCGACCTACTAATCCCGTTATGGAAACATCCAGGGCATTATAAGGAGTATCTGGATGCACATGACCTCCCACCATGGGTACTCCGAATTTATGGACGCCTTCTCTTACTCCTTGCATTATAGCTTTACATACTTCATGATCTTGAACTGACAATATGTTAGTCATACCCATAGGTATACCTCCCATAGCAGCTATATCATTCACATTCACCAGGACAGAGCAATAACCCGCCCATCTTGGATCTGCATCCATTAATTTACCCCACATTCCATCAGCAGCCAGAAGGAGTAATTGATTATTTCCAATATTTATAGCTGAAGCATCATCTCCAAAGCCTAAAATTGTTCTTCCACCAATATTATAACTATCATGGAGCATGCCTGTAACATCTTTTATAAGATTTTTCCTTTTAATCCCTTCAAAATTCCTTATAGAATTAATAAGAGCATTTAAATCCAATGGGACACCTCAATTTAGAAATAACTCACTAGTTAAATCTTAGATCAATTATTAATGAACATATATAATTGTTAGCTTATAATTCAGTTGTATTTAATGTTATAGCGTTTAGTGGTGTTATTTATAATTTGTATTAATTCCTTTTTAAAATTTTCTATATTTTCTATTTTCATGGTTTCTTTTCCATTAAAAAGTTCAAGGAGGATTTTTTCACCTACATAATCATCCCATCCACTCTCAAGCTCCACTATCACTGATCCAGTAGCTTTGAATCCTTTTTCAACTACTTTATCTAAATCTCCATCAGTAATCCCTATAATAGGTACATTGAATCGATATAATATATCTGCAGCGACTAGTGTAGTATCATCACCTACAGTTACTACTATATCCATATTCTTCAATTTATAAATATCCTCTGCGGCATGATTCAGGAAGGCCACATTTAATTTAGAGTTAAAATTCTTAGAGGATTCTAAAACTCGAGGTTTAACCACGGATTTTCTTAGCAATCCTGTTTTAATAATAGCTTTCCCTAAATCAATTTTACCTAATTTTTGGATTCCATGTTCTTTAATTTCACCACCCTTTATATCAGTAATGATTCCATCTTCAGCAACAAGTACGACTTCACTGGTAGTGGATTTTCCAACTACTATACCATTTACAAACAAGTTCTCGTGAGGTGAAACACCTGCAATTTTACGATACAATATAAGATTTTCTTGATCACAGTTTGATTTACTCTTAATTTCCTCTACTATTGCGGAGGGATTAACCATGTTTAAATTAAGTTTTTTAGCTATGGTTAATGCAAATTTCTCGAGATCAGATCTCCATGCCACCAAACTTCCATCATCTTCTCCGGGTCTTTCAATTTGGATTAAGGGTGGATTATCCTTGCAATTATTCATTACTTTGAATCCAAAGGTGTGTCCAGTAAGGCTTGATTTCCCATAGTTCATTAAAAAAATGACATCTAATCCTTCCTCAACGAATTTGTTGATGGATTGACTTGGAAGTAATTTTTGACTTATATCTATAATATTCTCAAGCCGAGCATCTAAAACAGCAGTTCTACCCATGGTTCCCCCTAATCTGGCTTTTACTTTTCCATACTTCTGGAGGATTTCAATTATTTTTGAAGCGTATCCTGAATCTACTATTTCTGGTCCATGGATTACCACACCAATCAACAGGGTATCAACTTTAATCTTGGATCCTTTCCAATTATTCATCGTCATTAGAATAAGTTCTCCTAGAGACTATGCTTTTTATATTTTATTCAAAATTAAATTTTCCTTAATTTTAAAATAAGTTATTCCATCTTTTTTATTCTTTTCCGATAGATGGGAGAACCACATATTTCACATTCCGTTAAAGAATTATTTGAAGAATACTTCTTTTTACATCCTTTACAAATCTTAATCCATCCAACCACATTTTCTATTCCCCTGGTTAAAACACTCTGATAGGATATTCCCATGATTTTTAGAACATTTTGGATGGAGTAATCATCAGTAACTACTATGGGCATCATTCCATCTCTTTTAAGAGTTAAAGCTAATGCAATAACCTGTTTATCTACATCAGATAATCTTAATATATCCCCTGATTCTGTTATAACCTTATTTACCTGTTTACAATCTTGACTTGCAGGTTCCTTTATAATTATATATCCATTTTCCAGAGCTGATTGTAGAAATATCTCTGATTTTAAATCCTTAATTTCACCTATAACTTGACTTATAGTGAAATTCGCCAACTTCTTAGAGTAGAATCCACCAATAATTCCAGAACTATCCAGCACATAAACATCATTTTTTTTCATAACTAAACCTGTTTTAAAACGTTTATATTAATTTTCATCAATTTTAATAATCAAATCTTTAAAAATTAGTTATTAAATTGATTAATTTCCTAATTTAATGGCTAAAATGATTTTTAACATTATTTACCATACCAGGTGCAAAAGCTTTTTATGTTATAAAATACAAACAATTGTCGAGGAAGGGCGATTTAGACTCACCGTTTATTCTTTCGCAATATTATAAACCGCCTCCGTTTAGGACCTAAAGCCCTTCCTCCACTCCGTTTTAATGAATGAAGTTTCCTCTTTTTAAATTTATTAGAATAGATTAATATTCTACCATCAACTTTTAAAACTTTTTTAATTCACAATTAATCCTGATTCAACAATTATAATATATAATATATAATATCATGAAATGTTATTTAATAAATTCATTCAAGATATCATATTGATTCTAAAAAATTTATTTAATCAGTAAAGAAAATCCAGAATTTATTAGTAAAGGTAAAATAATGAAAAGTAAAAGTATGGAAGAACATCGAAGAGAATCCCCCCCAACAGTAAAAATTGGAGTTATAACTTTAAGCGATTCAAAATATAAGGATCATCTCCAATCCAACCAGACTGATGTCTCTGGAAGGATAATAACAGACGCTGTGGAAAATAAACACGAAATAGTATCCTACTCTATAATACCTGATGAATCCGAACTTCTTCTATCCAAAGTAGATGATATTATTGACAATAAAAATGCTGATGTAATAATCACTACAGGTGGCACTGGAATAGGTAGTAGAGACATAACTATTGAAACGTTTAAAACCATCTTTGAGAAGGAACTCTCTGGATTTGGAGAAATTTTCAGATATGAAACCTATAAGGAACTAGGAACTGGAGCTTTACTAAGTAGGGCTACCGCAGGAGTTTATAAAAAAACATTAATAGTTTCAATACCCGGCTCTCCTAATGCGGTTAAATTAGGTCTTAAAATAATATTACCCGAGTTAAGACATCTAGTTAAACATTTAAAAGAATAAAAAAAATAGAAAATAATAGAGTTCACAGGTTTTTGGTTTAATTATTCAGGTTCCAATTTTCCATTTACATGTAATAAAAACCCTGCAATAATTATCAAAACCCCTAAAATGATGATAAAGTAACCGGGTAATACAATTATATGATAACCTATATGTAGCGACGCTGGTACTAATTGTCTGAGTAAACCGATAATTATTAAAAAAGCACCTACAGCAACTAATAATATATTCATAAATTTCATCTAGGAATTATTATTATTATTCTTTTTTTAGATTCTAGTAGTTAAATTAAATTTTTGAATAAATAAATTTGTTTAAAAATGAGGTATCACTTCAAATCATTAACTGACACTAGAGGCTCTAAAATGATTCCGTTATCTGCAAGATTATCTATAGCACCTTCCGCCCGGTCCACAACTACAAAAGCTTTTTTAACTTTACCGCCATTCTTTGAAACAGCTTCAATTGCAGTTAAAAGTGAATTACCTGTGGTGGTCACATCTTCCACTACAACCACCAGATTTCCCTCCTCCAAATCACCCTCAATTAAATTAGATGTGCCGTAATCTTTTTTAGCTTTCCTGATCATGATCATGGGTAGTCCCGAATAGAGTGAAACTGCAGTGACAATTGGTATAGCTCCTAATGCTGGACCCGCAACTCTATCAACGCACATTTTATTTATTTTATCAGATAATATTTCCGCTACTTGCCTGAGAATTATAGGATTAGTAATAGCTTTCTTCATATCCACGTAGTAATGACTTTCAATCCCTGAGGAAAGTCTGAATTTACCGAATTTAATAACTTCATTCTCTTTAAGAAGTTCAATTAAATCTCTATTATATTTCATCAATTTTCACCTGGCGATTAGCTTCTACACATTTCAATATTTATTATTAAAAAGAAATAATTAAGGTTTCAAAAATTATTTTAAAGAATTATATAATGAATTAAAAAGAGTTCAAATTAATTTTTATTCAATCATTTAAGAAATTTTAATTTTAGTCATTCACTGAACTATGATTATTTTATCCCCGATCTCTTTTATCACATCGTAAGATATACTAATTTCACCACCCGAAAGACCCAAACTCTCTGCAATTCCTCCCTTTCCCACTATTAACGCCACTATTTTATTAGTTTCGATATTAAATTCTATATCCTTTACTCGACCAATAACCATAGCAGAGCTATCAAGAACTTCTTTACCTATAACTTCTTCTACTATCCTCATAAAATATCACCTTTTATATTAGAATCTTGGTTTTAATAAAATAAATTTAAAAATTTATTATTGAAATAAATTCTTGAGAACATATAAATTCAATATTTGTACTCTGTTATACATATATCTTCCTAAAAGGAAATTTAGGCACAATACACTTATATTATCTAATATTAATTCTTTAAAAATTCTTAGTAAAACCTAGTTAAAAAAAGTTATTTACTTTAACGTCATCTCTATTTAAAAAAAGAAGAAAATAAGTGGGAATTTTTATTTTATTCCACTGAAACATTTTTCAATATGTTCTTTGTTAGGTGGTTTAGTTAAGAGACTTACCACAACTGTAATCACAAAGGCTATTGGCAATGCTATTACTATTGAATCAACAGTGGGCCATGGAGCGGCTGTTATAAGAACAGCTTTACCTGTTAATGCTTTAGCAATACCCAGTGCCTCTGCTGATTTTTGATATTCGAATAAAATCCAGAATACGCTGATTAAAGTCCCAATAACCAGACCACTGATTACCCCTGCTTTAGTGGAACGTTTCCAGAACAGTGCTAAGGCATACATGGATAGGAAAGCAGCTGCAGCTATACTAAACCACATGGCAGTTCCCACCGCTATGATGTTAGGTGGTAAGATGAATCCCAGTATAACTGCTATTATAACAGCTACAACTATTCCTAATCGAGCCATCAGGACTGACGCACGGCCTTTCTTTCCAGATACAGTTTCGTATATATCACGTCCTAAAGCTGTTCCCTGTACGTGAAACTGGGCAGATAGAGTGGACATTGCCGCTGAAAGAAGGGTTATCATAAAGATGTAGGCAAACCAGACGGGTAATGCTGCACTGATAAATACGGGTATTATATTATCTGCATTACCTCCAGCAACTTGTATAGCTATTTTTCCTATAGTATCAAAGAAGTAAACATTGGAAAGTGCTCCAACAATAAATGCTGTTCCTGTCATCATGAAGATGAAGATTCCTCCAATCAATACTGCACGATTAAGTTCCCGGTTAGATTTCACGGTCATGAATCTCACGGCTAGTTGTGGTTGTGATAGTACACCTATTCCTACGCCTAGTATCAGGGTACTGACCAGGGTCCACCAGAAGGGGCTTCCCAATGAAGGCATAGAGGTCCATCCTGTGAATCCCGTGACTGCTAATGCTGCAGTTGTTTTAGCTGGCACTACATGGATTAAGTTGGTGAGGGCTTGATTACTTCCTGTTACACCACCTAATATCCAGTAGGTTGCCCCTAGTAGAATTATCATACCAATGAACATTATGGTTCCCTGTAATGCATCGGTGTACATTACACCTCTTATACCACCAAAAATAACGTAAAGTGACACGATAATAGCTAAAGCCACTAAAGCTATATTATAATTGATGCTAAGGGTTGTTTGGACGAATCTGGCCATTCCTATTAAAACTACCGATGCATATAAAGGCATCCCCAAAAATATCACTGCTCCACTGAAGTATTGAATGAATTTACTGTCAAAACGTCGTGATAAAAACTCGGGGAAAGTTAATGCTTTTAGATTATGCCCAATCTTTCGGGTACGTTTCCCAAAGAATACAAATGCAATAAATATGCCTACTAGAATGTTTAAAACAGTAAGCCATAATAATCCCATCCCATATACTCCGGCTACTCCACCAAAACCTACAATGGCTGCTGTACTGATGAAAGTAGCACCGTAACTTAAAGCCATTATAAATGGGTGAGTTGCCCTTCCAGCGACCATGTAATCATCAGCGCTCTTAGTACGTCGCCAGGCCACGTAGCCTACGTAAATAATCAGTGCTAAGTATATTATAACTATAATACTTAGAGCAAGTAAATTATTAGCCATTAAAATCACCTATCCTTCTTCATCCCATATACCTAATTCTTTCTGTTCCATTTCTTTTTCTTTTTTATGCCATTCCATTTCTTCTTTTATTTCTCCTTCCTCATCTTCTCCGCCTTTATTCCAGTTTATGATCCCATAAATCACACATAGGAGCATGGCCAGAATACTGCCAATATAAGCTCCCCAAACCCAGGGATCATTTATTCCTAAAACCACTTATTTCACCTCCACTTAAGCATGTTAAAGTAATTTTAAATGTCATTATTATTAATTATAAATATATATTTTTTTATTTAACTCGCATAAGTGTTGTGACTCCACTTTTTTTTATATGAAAACTATAATTCTGATCAAAATTTGGATTATATCCTACTCGCCAACAATGTGCATTTTTTCAACTATTTCACGACATATTTGGATTAAATCTTAATTTTACCATTCCCCAGTAATTTGCCATTAAAAGTATTAAAACATAATATTTAAGAAGTTGTCAAGTAAAATATTAAACGTCTAGAGTTATACAACGAATCAAAAAAATTAAATTTAATAGTTTAATGGAATGTTGTCAACAAATTCGAATCTTTAAACAGTTCTTTTATACGAAATAATGTTTAGCTGATCAGTAAATAAAATGCTAAAAAAATCTGAGAATAGTCAATTTACAGTTATCAATCATAATTTGTAAAATTAAGTTTATAAAATCTAAAAGTAGATATAATGGGTTACTATGAAAGCTGAGAAAAAAAAGAAGGAAATAACGGCTGAAAAAACTATTAAAAAATTCTTCCCTATTACAGGTATAGGTTCATCTGCAGGAGGTTTGGATGCATTAAAAAAATTTTTCATGCAAATGCCTCCAGACAGTGGATCAGGATTTGTGCTGGTAACACATTTAGATCCCACCCATAAAAGTGCCATGGTGGAATTATTAAATAGATACACATCCATGGATGTTATTCAGGTGGAGGACGGCATGAAAGTGGAACCTAACCATGTATATGTTATACCGCCAAATAAGGATATGGCTATTTTAAATGGCGTACTACAATTATTAGAGCCCTCTGAACCTCATGGTTTGAGAATGCCAATTAACCTCTTTTTAAAGAGTTTGGCAGAAGATCAAAAGGATAATGCAATATGCATTATTCTATCGGGATTTGGAGTTGATGGAACCATTGGTCTTAAAGAAATCAAATCCGAAGGAGGAATGACTATAGCCCAAGACCCTAAAACTGCTGAATCTGATAGCATGCCCATCAGCGCCATAAAAACTGGCATCGTGGATTTCATCCTCCCACCTGAAGAAATGCCTAACACTATAATCTCCTATATTCAATCTTCACGTAAAATCATGAAAAAAATCGGCACACATGAACAAAAGGTTGAGCAGGATCTGCAGAAAATATTTATATTGATCAGAAACCGAACTGGGCATGACTTCTCTTCTTACAAAGAAAGTACTATGAACCGTCGGATTGGGAAACGTGCGAATATTCACCAGATCGATAATATCGCTGATTACGCTCGTTATCTACAGCGGCACCCTGAAGAAATCGATCATCTATTCCAAGAACTCCTCATAAATGTTACAAATTTTTTCCGCGACCCAGATGCCTTTAATTCGCTAAAATTTAAAATACTACCTGAACTTTTGGCTGGTAAAGATGAATCTGAAACTTTCCGTGTCTGGGTTCCTGGTTGTTCAAGCGGTGAAGAGGTTTATTCAATAGCTATGATCCTCCGGGAAATTATGGAGTCCATGGGAAAATATTTTGAAGTCCAGATATTCGGAACAGATCTAGACGAGATTGCCATTAAAACTGCTCGTAAAGGTGTTTATCCAGATAATATTGTTGTTGATGTAGGTGAGAAACGTCTTAAAAAATTTTTCACTAAAAAAAATGGTAAATATCATATAAAAAATGAAATAAGGGAATCAGCTGTTTTTGCAGTGCACAACGTTCTCAAAGAACCGCCATTCACCAAGTTAGATATGATATCCTGCAGGAATTTATTAATTTATTTGAAATCAGATGCGCAGAAAAACTTGTTATCCATATTTAATTACGCTCTAAATACTGGTGGTATACTTTTTTTAGGTCCCTCTGAAAGTGTTGGTGAAGCGTTGGATGTTTTTAATAGCCTGGATAGGAAATGGAAAATATTTAATTCCACCAAACACCCTGGTTTTCCTAGGAGACTTACAGAACCATCCAATTTGTTTACACCATACTCAGAAAGGATAATTAAAAGGGGATCACCTTTAGAAGAGAAAACGGATAGAATAAATGTATCTAATTTAGCCATTAGACAGTTACTTGATATATACGCACCGCCATCGGTTATAATTAACGATTCAGGTGAAATATTTTACATTCATGGTAGAATAGGAAAGTATATCGAACCTGCCCCAGGAAAAGCCCGTTTAAACCTGTTTGATATAGCAAGGGAGAGTATTAAATTTGATTTAAGGTCAGCAATTAAAAATGCAACTTCTAAAAAGAAGGATATTCTATTGGAAGGATTAACAATCAAAAATAATGGTGAGCATAACATTGTTAATATAACAATAAAATCCATACAAGAACCGGAAGTCATGCGAAATCTACTTGTAGTATCTTTTGAAGATGTTGGAAAAATTAAAAAGACGGAAGAGGAAAAAATCAAATTGAGTACCGTTAATTTAAATAATAAACGTGTTTATGAACTTGAAAATGAATTAATGGAGACAGGAACGATTAACTATTACTACTGAAGAGATGGAAACATCTTACGAGGAGCTTAAGGCATCTAATGAAGAATTACAATCAATGAATGAGGAATCACAAAGTACTAATGAGGAATTAGAGACCTCCAAGGAGGAGTTACAATCCATTAATGAAGAATTAGCAACTGTGAATTCTGAACTCCAGTCAAATATTGATGAACTCACCAGAGCTAATGATGATATGAATAACCTCTTTAACAGTACTGAAATTGCCACAATATTCCTTGACAAGGATCTGAACATTAGAAATTTCACTCCGGAAGCAAGTGCCCTTATAAAAATAAGGAAATCTGATTTAGGGCGTCCCCTCAGTGATATAGCATCTAATATAAAATATGAACATTTAAATGAAGACATTAAACAGGTAATTCATCGATTAACCCATAAGGAGATAGAAATACAAACCCAAGATAAAAAATGGTATCTTTTGCGTATAACACCCTACAAAACTTCCGAAGATGTCATAGATGGAGTTGTGATCATATTCGTTGATATCAATGATCGAATGACTGCAGAAAAAAAAGTTAATGCAGCCCTAGAATATTCTGAAAATATAATCAACTCCCTTAAAGAGCCAATTTTAGTGTTAAATGAAAATTTAACAGTTTACTCTGCCAATCAATCATTTTACGATAATTTCAAGGTTAATCCAAATGAAACTAAAGGAAAATCTCTTTTTAGTCTGGGTAAGGGACAATGGGATATTCCTAAATTGCGAAATCTTTTGGAAAAAATTTTACCTAAAAGCACAGAGTTCAATGATTATGAAGTGGAACATGAATTCCCGGGCATCGGATATAAAAAGATGATTCTTAACGCCCGTAGAATCTACAGGGGAGATGTAGGTACACAACTTATCTTACTGGCAATTGAAGACCTCACAGATAATTAATTATCATATGAATTTTTAGAAATAGGGTCTACTCCTGTTTTGAGAATAAATATATTATATCCTATGTAGTTTAATTAGATGGAACTCAATGAATTTGACTTAATTCAGGCTTAAATACTGTCTTAATTACATCATTATGATAAAAAAACAGAATATTAATTGGTTCTTGATGAAAAGACAATCAATAGTTAATTAAAGGTTGGATGTGTAAAAGAATGAAAGCCAGTGAATTTATAGGAATGAAGGTTTTAGATAAAGAAGCGCATGAAATAGGTAAAGTAGCTGAACTTTCTATTGAACTGGAAAAATGTATGGTGGATAAAATATTCATCTCCGTGGGTGGGGCTTTAAATAAGAAATATTTCGCTGTAGGTGAAGATGATATATATGTTATAGGAGATTATGTGCAATTAAAACTTGATAAAGAAGGTGTTGAACAAAAGATCCGTTTGGATAAATTGAAGGACTTCACTCCAAAGGGAAATCACTTCACAGACATTTTAGGAAAGGCAGTATTGACTCAGGAAGGTTTGGAAATAGGTAAGATTAGTGACATGGTCATAGACTCTAAAGGCTGTCTCATCCACAACATAATAATGGCTACTGGAAACACCTTCACCAAAAAACATTTAATGATCTCTGATAATGATATCATCAGTATTGGAGATTACGTGATTCTAAAATTAACAAAGGAAGATGTCGAAGCGAAGATTATAGATTAAAAAAAAAATTTTTCTAAGAATCCGGGAAAATGATCTCGCCCTAAAAAAAATAGGGAAATATTATGGTTTTTAGGGGCTTATCAACTAATCATCAGAGACTTCAAGATCATATTGTAAGCTGTTGCAGTCTGATTAACAGCATATGATGGTCCTATAGCAGTAATTACATAGTAATAATTGTTTTGTTGAATTATAGTGGTTTTCTCTGCTGAAGTTGAACCTAAATTTCCCAGTTGAGTTGCTGATAGATTATCAACAGTCAAGGAAGACACTGAGGAATTAGTTGTATTAGACGCAATGGAATTAGTGCTTGGTAAATTTATTGTACCTTGGACTTTCTGTTGCATTTGAATGATAATGTAAGATGGTTGAGATGTACCATTTGAATCAGCGAAGTTTGCAGTGAATGTAACCTCTGAATACAGTGAAGTGTTACTAAAATTTCCAACTAAACTAGTCTGAGACCAGCCACCTGGATATTGAAAGGAAACTTTCCCCATCTGGAAAGTGTTATTTCCTGAAAAAGCCACCACCAGTACTAGTATAATTAAAACTACCACAATCAATATTCCCGGTAAAATAAAACTTTCCTTATCCATTTTATAATCACCGTATACTCTTTATGTAAATACAAATGGATATTATTTTTGGCCACCCTGAAAATTTATCAAAAATAACTTTCATCTATATAATTTAAAACACACAATAAATAATACTCGGAAGTTTAATTAAAAAAAAAGAATTGAGGTGATTTATTTTGGTAGGAGTACTAGAACCAATAACATTTAGTCAAGAAATAGATGGAAACGTATATGAGCTGATAATACCTAAAGAATTCATTAGGGATGTTCAGTTCAGTGGGGAACATCTTAACATCATGCTGCGAGTTACCGGGCCAGATACAGGAAAAATAACCGATTTCTTTGAGGATTATGAAGAACAAGAATTTAAAATAAAAACCACCGAAAATACAGGTGAAAAAATATCAGATGAATTCATTTTAACTTCTGCTTATATAGATGAAGGCCCTCACCTATCCGTTGATATAGATATAGAACCTCCCAGTGTTAGAGCCATACTAGACTTTAAAAAGAAATAATTCATAATTATTAATTTTGAATACAACATTTAGGATTAGATTTAAGATTTCAACTCTTCTAAAAAAATAAATGTGTCACAAGAATTGCATAAGAAGTAATAATTTAGGAAATCGTATAGATCAATGTTCATAATCACTTTAACTCAATGAAAGCTCTTAGAACCGTTTTTATAGTTTTTATATAAAAGTTTACATACTAACGAGATCATATATATTATTAAAAAAAATTTGAGGAGTTGTTAATAATATACAAGAAATGAGACCTTAGTGGTGGAGCTAGAAGTAGAACTAGAATAAGAATGAAGCATAGTTTGAGATGATTAGATGCGTATTTGCGTTCATATTAGGAAGGGGGATTTTCAATGAATGATGAAAGAAATGTTTATATTGGTATTTTAGCTATAATATTAGGATTTATAGTGATTGCATTTCCTTTAGTCAGTGTTTTCACATTTAGTATTCTTGTTGGAATTGGAATAATATTTTTAGGGATATGGTTAGTGATTCAAGCTTATAATGTTTGGAGTAAAAATTTAGCCGCGGGCATAGCGGATTTGATATTAGCATTTTTTGCCGTATTATTTGGAATAGTTTTCACTGGGAATATAACTGCATTAAGCTTTTTAACATTTTTAGCATTATATATAGTAGGATTTTTCCTAATATTAACCGGTATAACCGCATTATTATCAACTAAAGGAACTAAAGCCAAAGTAATAGGTGCTTTAGGAGTTATACTGGGCCTCTTATATTTAATTATGGCAATATACCTGAGAAATCCACTATTCTTAGCCGTAATATTAGGTGCATTCCTAATAATAGCAGGATTCATGGAAATCTTCTTAACAACCCCAGAATTACCGTTTAAAACCGATAATTCGGATAAATGACCATAGAATTAATTTCTAAAATAAAATTTAGCAAAAACTGCGTAAAAGGAAAAAAAATTAGTATTAAATGGCTATAATTGGAATCTATAATAATTCTAAGCTTATTTGATCGAATAAGATGTGTAATTATGTACGAATTAATATTTTTCCTTTTGGTGGTTTTCATTTTTGCATTATTTTCTCGTAAATTAGTGCAAAAATACATAACGGATCAGATGTTTCTAGTTATGGCTGGAATAATTTCCGGCTTAGTCTTCTCCACACAAATTAATCTTGGAAACCAATTCAATCTTATTCTTTTAATCGCAGAATTAGCATTAGTATTAGTTCTATTCAGCGACGCATCCCGAATTGGATTATCATACACCATCCACCAGCATACTATTCCCTTACGATTACTAAGTATAGGGATGCCACTAACCATCTTTTCAGGGATTATATTTGCTGCAATTCTACTCAGCAAACTTAGCATATGGGAAGCAGCTATAATTGGCACATTATTAGCTCCAACCGATGCAGCTTTAGGGAAAACTGTTTTCGAAAATAAAAAATTACCTTCAAAAATGCGTAAAGGATTGGAAATTGAAAGTGGCTTAAATGATGGTTTAGCAGTGCCTTTCCTAATTCTATTATAGCCTGGTCTGTTGCAGAAGAAACATTCCATCCCGGACAATAGATGTCAACGATACATTTATAAGGAATGGACCTAATGTTTATATGGTGATAATCTTGTTAACCATAGTAGATATTGAAGAAGACCCCACATTCCAAGTATTTAAAGATAAAAAGAAAGGGAGAAGCCGTGCAACAATAGAAGGTTATTTATACAGCTTAAAAGGATTCTGTAACTATGTAGATAAGACTCCTACAGAAATACACGATATATGCAAGGCGGAATTAAGAAAGAATGTTCCGGAATTTGACCAATGGATACTGGAAGCTTTAGAGAGTTATGTATTATATATGATTGATGAAAATCGTACAGTTAATGGAGTTAAGAAGCAATTAAGCCGAGTAAAAGGATTCCTTCACGCTCTTCACATTAAACCCACCCCGGATATTGAGGTGAATATGAAACCCATTACAGAAGACCCTAATGAACTTTTATCTGTAGAGGATATTAGGAAAGCAATAAAATATAGTAATCCCACTTATCAAACTATATTTATTACGCAGTGTCAAACGGGTTTAGCAATTTCTGATACTTTATTACTCGATGTTGGGGATTTCATTAAAGCTGTTAGTGATAAAAAGGAAGAACTGACTTTAAAAGAGGCTATATATCGGGTTAAAAGTGATTCACTGATAGGATGTTTTGATTTAACAAGGAAGAAAACTTCTAACCATTTTTATACATTCGCATCTCCAGAAGCACTCCGAGCTATAGCCGCACTTCTGGAGGATAGGGATGAGTATTTAACCCCAAATTCACCTATATTCTTAAAGCAAGTTAACAGGCTACCCCTAGAATTGAGAGAGAAAGGATTCACCAATGAAAATATGAGATTAACCCCTCAAGCGGCGAAGGATTACGTTACAAGAATGCATACCGATAGAGGTATATTTCCAGAAAAGAAGGTTAACGGTAAGACAAGGAGGCATTTCAGAACTCATAAATTAAGGAAATGGTATAGTAACCAGCTATATATCACTGATTTAAAATGGGAGGATATAAAATTCCTCATGGGTCAAAGAACCAATGATGTACTAGAGCAATACATAAACACTAATAATTACAATTCCCTTAAATCCAATTACCGGAAAGCATTACCATTCTTAGCTATTAATGATGAAATAATAATGGAAGAAAACCAGGAAGCCATAGAAAGTCTAACAAAGGAGTTGCAAGAAGAACGCCGTAAAAGAGAATCTATGGAAAAAAAGATTCAAGAGATGGATCAGAAAAATAGAAAAACAGATGAACGCTTAAATGAAATATTAACTAATAAAACAGTCTTAGAGGAATTAAGTAAAAGAGAATAAACTCATAAATTTATTTTTTTTTTAATTAATATAATAAATCAACTTTAATTGAAAATTGTTATAATTCTTTAATTATAGATTTATACGTAGATATAATCATATTTTCATCACATTGACCATCTAAATCCACTTTTATGTATTCATCTTCACTAATAGTTTCATCTCTTAAAATGATTTCTATTTTACAATCTATTGGATGTTTCAAAAGGACGTTATTTTTTAAATCTAAAAGCAACCCAAATATAATCTCATTAATTATATGATTCGATGAAACGTTGATTTGAAAATAGAAATGGAGATAGTATCCGATATCGTATAATAAAGATAAGACTTTAAAGAGCGCATTCGGTGATACGTTGATAATTCTAGTAATATATTGTAATTCCTTTTCAGTTAGAAGCACATTATTTTCAAACTCATTATCAGAGAGACTAAGAGGCCAATGAGCTGTGATCCTACTTAGATCATTTAGCCTGTATGCAAGCTTCCCATTTATTAATTCCTTACAATATGCTGATTGACATATTTCATAGAGGAAATGCCTTTGAAAACGTTGCGTAAAATTATTTTCCTTAAAAAATTTAAATATGGAAAATAATGCTTCTGGATCCTTAATTAGACTACACAGATTGGGTTTAGCCCCTCCCTTCTTTGGCTTAACAGTGTCTCTATTTATTATACCTTTTTCTTCTAAACTAATCAAAGCCTTAGATACATTGTTATCGTCCATAACGATATTTTTTTTGTATACATTATTTGCAAATGAATAATGCTCACTCACCCAATCAATGTAATTTAAATTAGAAATAAGATACTGTTGACTTTTTATTTTACCATCTGAAAGTGCAAAAATGATTAAAATTGAAATCATTTGTATTTGATTTGGCTTATTCATAAAATCCCCATGCCGTCATCTTCATCAGTACATGTATAATCCCAGAACCTAGTCAATATCTTTTGATATGCAGAAAACTCAACAGAATTTACTAGATTCACCACCAAAAATTCGACTTGATAATAATAGATATATACACTAATGAAGCTTGAAATGCTTTTAATTAAATATTAAACTTAATATCTCCATAATATGATTTTAATGAAGATTTTTGGACCAATATTCCAGTAAAACATCCCCAATTTATAAATCTAAGTTCCATATCAACTATTATGGATAACTGTTCAATTGGTTAATGATAGAACCCATAAGCCTTCTTGAATAAATATCTCGAAGAAATAACAGATTCTATCTGTTCATAGCATATTATAGTACTATTAAACTCACTGTTTACTTCTAAAAGACCAACCTTCACATATTCTCATATTATCTAATCCTAATCACTTGGTGGAATAATATATATTGAATGTAATTATGGGTAAGGTTAAAGAGCATGCGAGAAGTACTGGTAATAAAAACGATTATTAAATTATATTAAAAATTAATTTATTCTAAATCCAAGGATCACCTAAATTAATGAATATTCTTTTTTTATCTGATATAAATCAGTCAAATTATTTTCTATTACATCAAATATTGTTATTTCCAAGTCATAAGCACATTTTAATGCTTTATGTCAATAGTTTTTAATATAAAATATTATTATTTTGTGTGAAATAATAAGCAAAAAAAAGTTAAAAATTGCTAATATTATCAAAAAATTGAAAAAATTGATAATATTATCAGAAAAAGTTAAAATCTCTTATAATTATCAAAAAATTGAAAAAGCTGCTAATATTATCTTATTTTTACAAATAATGATAAAAAATCTTTAAATACCATTATTATCTGATATTTAGTCAGGATTAGATTCATAGACACTTTAATCCACTTCGATAAATTGCCTAAATTAAAAAAAAAGTTCAGTGGGGTAGTAATAATATGTTAAAACTTAACGAAAAGCTAAAAGATATTTACATGACTTACCGCAACCATAAAAATCCACCCGTACCATTAGATACCATTAGAGAGTACTTAGAATTGGAAGGAGTGGAGTTAGATGAATCCGAAAACAAATGTGATGCTGATTAGGAGTAAAAATAGTGGTGGACTATTGAAA
>Ga0182021_10000743_pt1 | contig 36207 bp, 28 predicted proteins | sample 612E3MmetaG_FD_120493 | JGI IMG/M metagenome (GOLD analysis project Ga0182021, IMG submission 120493) | Permafrost microbial communities from Stordalen Mire, Sweden - 612E3M metaG (Illumina Assembly) | ecosystem: Environmental > Terrestrial > Soil > Wetlands > Permafrost | place: Sweden...
GAAAATTTCAAGGCCAGCGCTCTCATTACGGATGCCGTAAAAGCAGATATCGAAAAGTGTATTGAATTAGCACCGCTTCATAATCCTGCCAATCTCAAAGGCATACTGTCGATGGAGGCTATACTCCCGGATGTACCGCAGGTTGCTACTTTCGATACCTCTTTTCACCAGACCATGCCCCCTTATTCCTACCTCTACCCCCTGCCCTATGAGTATTATGAAAACTACAGGATCCGCCGCTACGGTTTCCACGGCACATCGCATAAATTCGTAGCTGAAAAAGCCTGCCGTTTTCTGGGCAGGGATATGATGAATATAAATATCATCACATGCCATTTGGGTAACGGCTCTTCTGTAGCTGCTATCCATAACGGGAAATCCGTCGATACTTCGATGGGGTTCACCCCTGTCGAAGGACTTATGATGGGCACAAGAACAGGAGATGTCGACATCGGCGTTCTGCTTTTCATTGCCGAAAAGGAAAATCTCAGCATCAAAGACACTAATAATCTGTTTAACAAAAAAAGCGGAGTTTGCGGTATTTCCGGTATTTCTTATGATATGCGTGATGTCGAAATGGCAGCCGGGCAGGGAATCTACAGGGCACAGCTCGCTCTCGACATGTATGCATACCGCGTTAAAAAATATATCGGCGCGTATGCCGCTGCCATGGGCGGTGCTGACCTTGTGATAATGACCGGCGGCATAGGTGAAAATGATTGCGATACCAGAGAACGGATACTTCAGGGTCTGGATTTCATGGGCATTGATTTCGATCCCGAACGCAATGAAGGTGTGAGGGGAAAAGAAGCAATCCTGACCAAACCCAACTCCAGGGTGACTGCCATGATTATACCGACCAACGAGGAACTTGTTATTGCAGTTGATACATTTAACATTGTCAATAAATCGGACTTTAAATCTTAATCCTTAAAATATCTCAATATGGCACCCATCAGCATTTATATCGTCGAGGATGAATTAATTATCGCCCATGACCTCAGGGCCAAATTATCTGAAATGGGTTACGAATTGCTTGGGATTGATACAAAGGGAGAAAATGCTGTCGAGAATATTGCCGGCCTGAAAGAGCAGCATAAGGAACCGGATATTGTAATCATGGATGTGAAACTTGCAGGGAAAATGGATGGAATCGAGGCGGCAAGGATTCTTACCGAGAATTATAATTGCGGTATTATTTTCCTTACCTCGATGAACAAAAGTGAAGTGTTTTCGAAATCGTTCTCTATAAAACCTTATGCTTACCTGTTCAAACCTGTGGATATAGACCAGATCAAGGTTGCAATTGAAGTTGCCAGTTACCAGAGGAATCTTGAAATCACAAACGAACGCTTTATTTCAGAGCTCAAAACCGAGATCGAACAACGCAAAAAAGCTGAAAAAGAACGTAATCAAAGATTGCAGGAACGGATCCGTGCAGAACAGAAAGTCAACCAGCTTCTCAAGCAAAAACATCAGATGGAGCTGGACCTTATTAACCGTGAACTGGCCACATCCTCCATCTTTATCAGCCAGAAAAATAAAATTATCGGCCTGATCAAAAAAGACATAAACCGGTTATTGAAAGCTGAAAAAGTAATCAACCGTAATGATATCGCCCATGTATTGAAAACCATAGACGATAATATCAAGTTCGACAATGACTGGTACCGGATCAAGGCCCATTTTGAAAAGATCCATCCGGGATTCTTTGACCGCCTGCGTAAACTGTATCCGCAACTTACGCCCAACGATCATAAGCTGAGTGCTTTACTCAGGATGAACCTGAGCACTAAGGAGATCGCCCATATTTTAAAAATCACGGCTCCAAGTACTGAAATCTCCCGCATCCGGCTGAGGAAGAAACTTAACCTTCACAAAGGGACAAACCTGACACAGTTTATCTGTGAAATCTGATTGTTTGCCGGTTATTAATATTTATGGTTGGTCCGGTGTTTAAATGGATTTTGGACAATCATTAAATGGAACAAGTTGTTATGAGTTTAAAGTTAGATATCATCAGGAAAACAAAGTGGAACCTGATCCGTTTTGGATTTCATCGTATTGTTGAACCATTCAGCGGAATACTTCTAAACCTTGCTTATCTTTCCAAAGTCTCAAAATGGGTATCGAAACATAAAAACATTTCATTCAATGATTTTTATTCTAATAAATGGGATTATAATAAAAGATACAGCTTGTATGATTTTGTCCTGAATTATAAAAACCTTAAAAATGAAGAAATGCTTTATATGGAATTTGGAGTGTACGGAGGCTATTCCTTTAAATGGTGGATTGCGCATAACGATCATCCCGGTTCCGCTTTTATCGGTTTTGATACTTTTGAAGGGTTACCGGAAGATTGGGGTATTTTTAAAAAAGGTGATATGAACTCAGGATCAAAGTTACCTGATATTGACGACCAGCGTGCCACATTTGTCAAAGGACTTTTTCAGGACACTCTTCCTGATGTGCTTGCAACTATAGATAAAAGGAAAAAGAAGGTTATTTTAATGGATGCTGACTTATATTCATCCACACTTTACGCACTCACCAGTATTGCTCCATACCTGATAAAAGGAGATATCATCCTTTTTGATGAATTCAATGTTCCAAGGCATGAATTTCTCGCATTTTTAAATTTCACAGATAGCTATTATATCAACATGCAATTGATAGGAGCCGCCAACAATTATTATTTCTGTGCTTTTGAAATTTGTTAATTCAACAACCTGGATCCAGCTGACAGCTGCAGGTTATTTTTCTGGTCCGTTGAATGAAACAAGCCCCGGACATTTTCCGTATCCTTTTCTATCAGGTCCATAAAAGATATGGACTTTATGCTTTCAGAAAGGCATAAATCGATACAAATTGATCAAAGGATCAAGGGATTATGACCTTAAAGAGCCTGGTAATATTATTAAATTGTAATTTTAAAAAATAAATTCCGCCTTGAAGGTCAGGCAAGGTTTCAACAATGGGTTCCGATTTTTTTACATTGGAAAATTGCTCCTGGCTTACCATCTTCCCAAGATTATTGTATAAGAAAATATGAGCAATTTCGGCATCTTCCCCGATAATGATGTATATAATACCGTCGGTTACAGGATTTGGGTAAATGGCAGTGGGAGAAGCAGTATCTGTTTGTAATCCACCTGTCAGGAGTATAAAATCGCAGGCCGTGTCACATGATATATCATTGCCCGCTTTCAAACATACATGGTATCTGCCAGCCAGCTTATACGCATGAACCGGACATTGCAGAGCAGATGAATCACCATCTCCAAATGACCACAACCATTCAGTGGCACCTTCTGTGTTATCAGTGAACCTGACTACCAATCCATTAAGATAAATTAAACCTGATGTAAAATGAACATTCCAGGGCGGATTAAAATGGACTTCGTGGCATACCGAATCGGTTGAACAGGAATCGGTAACCTTCATGCAAACTTTATAATTCCCATTGTAACTGTATGTATGAACCGGGTTTTTCTGGGTAGAAGTTGATCCGTCGCCGAAATTCCAGAGCCAGGCATATGCAGTATTTGAAATAGTGGTATTGTAAAAATCCACTTCCGGGTAATAAATGTGGTATTCAAAATCTGCAACGGGATGTACACAATCGATATGGACCGTATCAATATAATAGCCGGTACCGCAACTGTCTTTGACAGTTAATTTAACAGGATAGTCTCCAGGAAGCAGATAAGTATGTTGGGGGTTTTGAAGTATTGAAGTGGAACCATCACCAAAATCCCAGTTCCAGGCATTGGCATTCAGGGACATATCTGTAAATTGAACTGTCTTGTCAACGATAGAAAAAGTGAATTTTGCCTGAGGCAGAGCACAATGTGTATATATGACAGTTAATCTTGGATGCCAGGATGCATTCGGGTTATCACTCGATGCGAAAACCATACAGCGGTATGTCTCTTCCGTTTGAAGCCTGAACATCCATCCAAAATTAGTTTCCGGGTGACGTACCATGTCCTGAACGTGACTGGTAAGGTCAACATGGTAGGTTTCGGTGTGAGATGTAGATTGAGGAAGTATGACAAGATTATCAAAGGTGGCGGCGGGCTGGTGATTCCAGGTGACCTGATGTTCTGACCAGGCTTCCGTTACACGCATGAAATATGCAGTATTCGGTCCGGAATCGAGCTGGTAATGCCCTGTATTCAGATTTGTATATAAATCTAAGGTGGCATTGAGGACGGTCATGTTTGAAGGAATTGAGCTCAGATTGAAAAGTATGAAACTTCGCATGATAAAGAAATTTCCCTGGGCGGTCCATGCATTTGCAATAAAATCGAACCCGTCACCGAAATTCTGATCGGGAGAATCCGTGCGTACATAGGCGTCATATCCATCTGCAGGTCCCGGCTGTAAAACAAGTGTATCTGTTTGGGCATTTATTTTTACTGAAAACAGAACAGATAGAATAAAAACAACCGGAAAAAGAAATATCTTATTCATCTTTATTATATTTTAAAAAAGTAAAGGTACATCAATTTTAATTGCTTGTCAATAGGCTGACAAAAACTTTCATCAGAAACAAGGTCAATGTCATTACCTTCCCTTAAAAACCTGATAAAGCAGTGATGGCTGTTTTGTCAGAGGCGGTTTAGAAAGGTTTGCATCGGTTTAATGCAAAAGCCCCGCATAAAATCCAGGTATGACAGTTCAGATCAGGAAAATTTTTCCGCCATCTCATCGGTAATCTCAAGATTATGAAAAACATTTTGTACATCTTCATCTTCCTCCAGGATATCGATCAGTTTCAGGGCTTTTCGTGTGGAATCCTCATCAAGGTTGATTGAATTTCTGGGAATTCTGTGGAGGGATGCGCTCTCCGGCTCTATATTAAGCGCCTCAAGTTTTTTCATCATTAATCCGAAATCTTCCATTGCAGTAGTCACTGTGAATGTGTCCTCATCAAGGACTATATCCTCGGCACCGGCATCAATGAGTTCCATCTCAAATTCATCCTGCACAAGTTCCCCTTTGGGGATGATAAAAATACCTTTACGTTCAAACAGGTATGCCAGAGATCCGTTGGTGCCAAGTTCTCCGCCATGCTTATTAAAATGAGCCCTGATGTTGGAGATGGTCCTTTGCTGGTTATCGGTCGTACATTCAACGAATATTGCAATCCCATGCGGGCCTTTGCCTTCATAGGTTGTCTCAAAAAGACTGGCGGCATCTTTTTCCGTACCCTTGTTAATCGCCCTCTGCAATGTTTCCTTCGGCATCGAAGCGCCTTTTGCATTGGCAATGGCAAGCCGAAGCCTCGGGTTACCGTCAGGATCGGGGCCACTTTCCCTTACCGCAATAGTTATATCCTTTATGATCTTTGAAAAGATCTTCGACCTCTTGGCATCCAGTGCCCCCTTCTTGCGCTTGATCGTCGACCATTTATTGTGACCTGACATAAGTGGATTGTTTGATAATTAACAATGAATAATCTGATCTGTCGGAAATTCCAGTTCAAAATTAATAAAAAAAACATCGGGGTTACAAAAACGAATGGTAATTTTGGGATCGGAAACCGGTGTCGGCTTGTTTATGAATCTCAGAAATACTTATTTGTTTTTTTTTATCGTTCCGATGTGCTTTGTCCTTTGGGACTGCGCGAATCCCATGGCTCCAACGGGAGGACCTAAAGACATCACACCCCCCAAAATACTGAAGAGCAATCCTCCGAATTTCACGACAGGTTTCCGGAACGGTACGATTAAAATAGATTTCAGTGAGTTCATTGCCCTGAAAAACGCAGTTTCCGAAGTAAACATCTCTCCCCCGATGAAAGATGCCCCTGACCTGAGGTTAAGAGGGAAGAGCCTGCTGATTAAACTTCAGGATTCTCTGGTCCCAAATATGACCTATTCGATTGACTTCGGGAAATGCATTTCCGACCTTACTGAAAACAATGTGCTGACCGGGTATAATTACGTTTTCAGTACCGGAGGCTATATTGATTCTCTTAGTGCGAAAGGATTGGTCCTGAATTCCTTCGACCTCACACCACAGAAGGATATTTTTGTCATGCTATATATGGACCTTCATGATACCATTCCTTTTGATTCCCTGCCCCTTAAGACAAAACCTTTATATGTCACCAAAACAAATGAAAAGGGAGAATTCCGGTTTAATAATCTCCGGCCCGGCGCAATGAAACTGGTGGCCCTTAACGATCTTAACAGCAACCTGATTTTTGATCAGCCCTCCGAGAAAGTTGCATTTTATGACAGCCTGATCCATCCGGCCATCCTTCCTAAACCCGTAATTGATACGAGTAAAAAAGACACCCTCCTGAAAAACCAGATTCCCGGTGATTCGATCATCTGGAAGCAGGCTGATCTTGAAAAGAAGAAAGTACAGGACACAGCAAAACTCAGCGATACGACCAAAGGGAAAAAAACCTCCTACCCTTCCTACACTCTCTTTCTTTTCGAGGATATTGACTCAACGCAACGCATTCTGAAAACATCTGTTCCGAAAAAAGGGCTCGTACTTATCGCATTCAAGTTCCCGGCCAGGAACCTTAATCTGGAACTTCTCAAAGGCGACAGCCTGAAATCCTGGGCCCTGCAGGAATTCTCTCCGAGGCATGATTCTCTTTCGCTCTGGATCACAGACCCCGGATTAGATTCCCTGATCATGAAAATCAGCCAGGGAGATAAGGTCATAGATACATTAAAAATAGAATTGACGGATAAAAGCGGGACTACCGTATCAAAGAAAAAAAACCAGCTTAAAGTTCTCGGTTTTACCAATAATACATATACAGGGAATATCAACCAGTTTGCCGGGAACCTGAATTTCATTTTTTCTTACCCGCTCTCATCATGGAAACTAAACCTCATCCGCCTGATTCAAAGTAAAGATACGATCTGCCCCAAATCATATTTTGCCGACAGCCTGAAGCGGGTTTTAGTCATTGAGTCAAAATGGAAGGAAGATAAAAACTATTCTGTCTTTATCCCGGATTCTGTATTCAAATCTATAAACGGGCTGGCCAACGACACGATCAGGCTGAGCTTCAGGACCCATCAGGCCAGGGAATTCGGGAACTTTATACTGGACCTGGATATTTCGAAGGATCCCGGATCATATATTATCCAACTGCTCAGCGAAAAAGAGATCATCCTGAGAGAATTAAAAGCAGATGCCGGCGGTAAGCTGAAATTTGAATATCTTTTCCCGGGAAAATATAAAATCAAGCTTATTAAAGACAGGAACAGGAACGGCAAATGGGATACAGGTAACTTTCGCAAAAAACTGCAACCGGAAGAAATATTTTACTTCCCGAAACTAATAGAGATCAGGGCAAATTGGGATGTGGAGGAGAACTGGGCTCTCTCACCGGACAGGTGATGGTTAGACTTGCACGCACTGGTTGATGCAATCAATAACCTGTGTCAGGGCTGCAATTTTCAAAGAGTAGTGGATCATTTTACCATCCCTTTTCGATTCCAGGATCCCCTTGTTTTTCAAAATATTAAGATGGTGGGATGCGGAAGCCTGTTCAATATTCAGATTCTCATAAATCTCAGTAACCGTAAGTTTCTTGTTATCCGTCAGAAGATCAATAATAGCTATGCGCATGGGGTGAGCCATCGCTCTGAGCTTACTGGCAGCTGTTTCCAGTTTCTGAAGGTCAAGTGTGGGTTTCTTCTTCATGGTAATCAGGATTTTAATTTATCCGGCAAAGATACTAAGAATATTATACGCTATTAAATATGTACATATTTTTTTCTGTTAATCAATAAACAGTTCGGTGAAACTGAATTTTTTACCGTCAAACAGGCCTTTATCACTGAGTTTTAACTCCGGTATAACAAGCAATGCCATGAACGATAGAGTCATGTATGGTGAGCGAAGTTTGCTTCCCAGGTTCTTTGACAGAAGATCCATCCTGCGGTATGTTTCCGCGACCCGGTATCCGTCTTCAACAGTCATGATTCCTGCAAACGGAAGCGGGAGAATTACTTCAGTTGCTCCATCTACCAAAGCAATACCTCCCCTGTTTTTGATTACCAGATTAATGACCCTTACAATGGATTCATCATCAGCTCCTGTTGCAACGATATTATGGCTGTCGTGAGCCACACAGGAGGCTATAGCTCCTCTTTTAATTCCAAATCCATGAATAAATCCCAATGAGGGTGCTGAATCGTTGTACCTGTTTTTCACTACCAGTTTCAGGATGTCTCTTTCAGTGTCGCTGACCGCGTTATCACCGGTAATCTTTGGGTCGGTTTCGATAATTGTTGTAATGAGTTGTCCGTCGATTGCTTCCTGTACCCTGATCCTTCCCTTGAGAACCGGGATACAGATGTCGGCTGGTGAAACATTGCTTGTATTAAAATTGTTAAACGGTACTTCGGCAATAGAATCTATGAGGGTCTTTCCTGAATCTGCCACTTTTTGTCCATCTACATAAGTCTGCAGGATATTAAAATCGTTCAGGTTATCACATATGATTAAATCTGCCGGGTCTCCTTCCTGCAGAAGCCCGGCATCAAGGCCGTAATGTTTTACAGGATTAAATGTGCATGCCCTGAGTATATTGAAGATATTGTAACCCCTGGCAACAGCTCTTTTCACGAGCTGGTTGATGTGTCCTTCAACAAGGTCGTCAGGATGTTTGTCGTCACTGCAAAACATAACCATTTCAGGGAACTCATCCACCAGGCTGGCCAAAGCATCAAAATTTTTTGCCGCACTTCCCTCCCTGATTAAAATTTTCATGCCATATTTAATTTTATCCAGCGCTTCATCCTTTGTAAAGCATTCATGATCCGTACTAATGCCGGCATTAATATACTCTTCAGCTTCCCTGCCCTGAAGCCCGGGGGCATGCCCGTCGACCGGCTTTCCGTATTTTTTGGCCAACCGGATTTTGGCCATTACCTCAGGATCTCTGAATAAAACTCCCGGGAAATTCATCATCTCTGAGAGGTATCGTATTTCCTGCATTGAAAGAAGTTCCCCGATCTCGTTTAGTCCAAGTTTTGCACCGGATGTTTCAAATGCCGTTGCCGGGACACAGGAAGAAGCTCCGAAATTAAATTTAAAGGGTACTTTTTTCCCGTTATCTATCATGAACCTGACCCCTGGAACTCCAAGTACATTGGCAATTTCATGCGGGTCCGAAACGGTGGCAACCGTTCCATGAACCACTGCCATCCTGGCAAATTCGGAAGGGATCAGCATGGAGCTTTCGATATGGATATGTGCATCAATCAGACCCGGGAGGATATATTGGTTTGAGCCGGAAGCACCTTCAGTGATCTTTTTGATAATGCCATTTTCCACTGTTACCTCGCCCTTGAAAATTCTTTTACCGACCACATCCACGATGTTTCCGGAAACCCTGAAACTCTTTTTTCCCATAACCCGTTTCTTAAATTAATTCCGTCATTTCAAATTCATCGCATCAATTGTTTATTTCAATGGTATGTCCATGATCGTTTCGTAATTCGCTGTTTATTCTTCCTGCCAGTTGTCCGCAAGCTGCATCAATGTCCTTACCCCTGCTTTTACGGATGTTTACGACCAGGTTCTTTTTTTCAAGAAACTCACTGAATGCCCTCATTTTATCAGGAGATGAACGGAGAAGACCGCTGTTTTCCACCTGGTTGTATTCAATCAGGTTGATCTTGACCGGAAAATTTTTACAAAAAACCGCTAATTGTTTCGCATCCTCAGGTCCGTCATTCACATTTCTGAAAAGAATATATTCTATTGTAAACCTGCTTCCAGTAAGTTTATAATAGTATTTCATGGCATCGGCAACTTCCTCCAGGGGATATTTGAGGTTAAGAGGGACCAGCCTGTTCCGCTTACCATTGTCAGCAGAGTGAAGGGAAAGTGCAAAATGGTACTTCGGCTTTTCTTCCGCCAACTGACGGATTATTTTGGGGATACCGACACTTGAGACCGTGATCCTTTGCGGTGACATCCCCATACCTGTTTCAGAAGTCAGCATAAATAAAGACCTGCTGACATTAGTAAAATTCAGGAGAGGTTCCCCCATTCCCATATAAACAACATTTGATAAGCCTGAAGGGGTTTTGGTTATTCCGGATGCAAGCTTTGATAAATGGGCAACCTGGTCGAAAATTTCTCCCGCACTCAGGTTTCTTTTAAACCCCAGCTTTCCGGTGGCACAAAAAATGCAGCCAAGCGGGCAACCTGCCTGGGAAGAAACACATGCAGTAAACCTTTGCCCGGCAGGTATAAGGACACCTTCGATCAATAATTTATCATGAAGTTCGAAACCGATTTTCAGGGTCCCGTCCCTGCTTTCCTGCCGGTAGACGGGTAATGCTTTATGGAACGTAAAATTCTCCTTCAGAAGGTCACGGATGCCCTTTGGCAAATCTGTCATTTCAGCAAAAGAATTGCAGTCTTTCTTCCACAGCCAGTCAAAAACCTGGGTTCCCCTGAAAGGTTTCCCGTGATGATCATCAAAAAAGGCTTTCAACTCTTCCGGGGACAGATCCCGGATGTCGGATTTTTCTTTACCACTCATCCTTCTTGACTACCGTAGGTTTCATCTTTTCCTTGAGGGTTGAGACCAGCCGTTGCATCGTAGTATCAACCTGATAAAGATATAAATCCCAATTGGAATTGTAGGCAGGATCTTCTTTATTCATCCATTTTTCAATCGGAAACCTTGAGGCTGTCTTAAGGTTGAAATCAGTCAGGGTATAGCGGTATTTATTATCCTTGAATTCAATGCGGATGGTATAAAGTATTAATCCGCCATCCATCCTGGTACCCGTTTTGCTGTCGTTATAATAAATCTTCATGCGTCCTACACCCTCAACCTTTCCGTTGGTTTTATCCTGCAATGAAAAAACCGACTGTGCGTTCAGGTAATAATAACCAAACCATTGAATGGCTTTATCATATAAATATCCCGGATTACCCTCCTGGTTAACCACTTCCCTGTATGTGATTTTTTTCGTTTCCGGATCGACCGGTAAGGTGGGAGAGGGATTTTGAGCGGCCAGCCTGAGAAAGGTGACAGATCCAATCGTAAGGGCTGTAATTAGAACCGGCAGTTTCATGGTGTATCCTGATTTAAAGAAGCGAATATACGTTGCTCAAAGCTACAAAACTGAAAATAAAAAAACCCTGCTTGTGCAGGGTTTTTTTGAACAGGTCATTGTGATATTAATACATATCACCCATTCCGCCCATACCCGGATTCATCGGAGGCATAGCGGCTGGTTTTTCTTCTTTATGAGTCACGACAACACACTCGGTTGTGAGCAGCATACTTGCAATGGAAGCTGCATTCTCCAAGGCAACGCGGGCAACCTTGGTAGGATCAATAACACCTGCCAGGTAGAGGTTTTCATATTCTTCAGTATTGGCATTAAAACCAAAATCATCCTTGCCTTCCTTTACTTTCTGGACAATGACTGAACCTTCAAGGCCTGCATTTTCAACGATCTGGCGAAGTGGTTCTTCCAGAGCGCGCTTAATAATCTGGATGCCGGTATTTTCGTCTTCATTGGAGCCTTTCAGCTTTTCAATAGCTTTGATGGCGCGGATAAATGCAACACCACCTCCTGGCACAATACCTTCTTCAATAGCAGCACGGGTAGCATGCAGGGCGTCATCAAAACGGTCTTTCTTTTCTTTCATTTCAATTTCTGAGGCAGCTCCGGCATAAATCACGGCCACGCCACCTGAAAGTTTTGCAAGACGTTCCTGCAACTTTTCACGGTCATAATCACTGGTTGTCTTTTCAATCTGTGATTTGATCTGGCCGATCCTGCCCTGAATATCAGCTTTTTTGCCTTGTCCGTTGATGATGGTTGTATTTTCTTTATCAATGGTCAGCTTTTCAGCCTGGCCAAGGAACTGCAGGGTTGTATCTTCAAGTTTATACCCTTTTTCTTCACTGATAACCATACCACCTGTCAGTACTGCAATATCTTCCAGCATCTCCTTACGACGATCGCCGAATCCCGGAGCTTTTATAGCTGCAACTTTCAGCGTACCGCGTATCTTATTGACAACAAGGGTGGCAAGAGCTTCGCCTTCCATATCTTCTGCGATGATGATCAGCGGACGGCCGGTCTGGACAACTTTTTCAAGAAGAGGAAGAAGATCCTTCATTACAGAGATCTTTTTATCATAGATCAGAATGTAAGGATTCTCATGAACCACTTCCATCTTTTCGGTATCAGTCACAAAGTAAGGGCTGATATAACCACGGTCAAACTGCATACCTTCAACAACTTTAACAGTGGTTTCAATTCCTTTTGCTTCTTCTATAGTAATGACGCCTTCTTTCTTTACTTTACTCATTGCTTCGGCAATCATCTTGCCGATGAAAGTATCGTTATTTGCAGAAACAGTTGCAACCTGTTCGATCTTTTCCATACTGTCGCCAACCTGTTTGGTCTGTGATTTAAGAGATTTGATTACCTCCACAACTGCCTTGTCAATACCGCGTTTCAGGTCCATAGGATTGGCACCCGCAGTGACATTCTTCAAACCGGTGGTAAATATTGACTGTGCAAGAACAGTAGCGGTGGTTGTTCCATCACCGGCAATGTCGCTGGTCTTTGAAGCAACTTCCTTAACCATCTGTGCACCGACATTTTCGATAGGGTCTTTCAGTTCTATTTCTTTTGCTACGGTAACTCCATCCTTTGTTACAGTGGGAGAACCATAGGACTTTTCAAGGATAACATTCCGGCCTTTAGGGCCCAGTGTTACCTTAACTGCATTAGAGAGTTCATCAACACCTTTCTTCAGTGACTCTCTTGCTTTAATATTAAAAATAATATCCTTTGCCATTTCTGTGATTTTTTAAGGGTTACAATGTGAAAGATTCATGAATGCTTAAGAATTCAGATGATTGCGACAATATCGGATTCGCGCATTATGAGATAATTACAACCATCAATGGTAATCTCTGTTCCTGAATATTTACCATAAAGAACAACATCACCAACTTTGACCGTTACCGGTTCATCTTTTTTTCCGGGGCCTACGGCCACTACGGTACCTTTCTGGGGTTTTTCCTTTGCAGTATCAGGAATAATAATTCCACCTGCCGTTTTTTCTTCTGCTGCGGCCGGTTCAATAAGAACCCGGTCTGCCAGGGGTTTAATTTTTACTTTTGCCATTTTAAAACTATTTAATGTTAAACATTATGAATTTCACTTAGGTTTTATGGCTGTTTCAATCAGAAACCATGCCAAAGCCATACCGGGAAATTAAATGGACAATATTTCAGTTCGTTTTATAGTTCTTTATTTTCCTTGTCATATTTTCTGACAATCTGACACCCGGGAAATAAAAAAAAGCTGGTCCGTATATTGCGAAACAGCTTTAATTCCTTAAAACACTTACAAATTAAAGAGCCTTATTTTTTCTTTTCTTCGGGATTTGGCTGAAAGTCTTTTACAGGAGCGGATTTGGACTGATCAATCTGCTTCTTCATTTCGCTTTCCTGAACCGGCGTTGTGCCTTGGTTTTTGGGAATGATAAAGATTGAAAACAGGCTGAGGACAAGCAGGACTATGGCAAGCGTCCAGGTTGTTTTTTCAAGGAAATCAGCAGTTTTTCTTACCCCCATATATTGATTGGAGGAAGCGAAATTGGATGCCAGCCCGCCGCCTTTTGAATTCTGGACCAAAACCACCAGTACCATCAGGGCTGAGGCGACCAGAATAAGAACTGAAATTACAATGTAAACACCCATATATATACTTTTGAATGATAATTTTATTCCGAAAACATCAGGTTGAAAGGCATCTGCCTATGGTTTAATTCCTTTGATATTTTCAATTTGGGCCGCAAAGTAACGACTTTTTTCGGAGAATCGCAAGGATAATTTCTGATAAATATGAATGGCTTTCTGAATATTCCCCTGGCGGGCATAAAGAAGTGCCAGGGTTTCGCTGACAATCTCCTCTTCATCCATATTGGAGCGGTGCGCGCTTGAGGTCGGGTTAAAGAAGGCTGTTCTCGGCCTTGAAATCTGTGGTTCCTCATGGATGAATTTTTCAATCAGTTCCTCTTTTGATAAGTCTTTGGAAGGAGGCGGATTCATTCCGGGCTGGTCTTCAGCCTGTTGCTTGTTTTGTTCAGGATGGGAAGATACCTTGTTTTTTTCTTCATTGATCTCGGCCAGCCTCTTTCTTACAATAGAAAGGAGATCTTCCTGGCTTATTTTTTCTTTACTTGCTTCTGGCGATCTACTGAGGGAGGGAGCTGATCTGAAAAAACTAATTTCAGGAACATTCGTAACTGGCTGAGGAGAAGCAAGTGCAATTTCTTCTTCTGTAATTAAAGATTCCTCAATAAAAGGTTCCTGTGAATGCAGGATTGGTTGTTCCGGAGCAGGAACTGGTATTTCCGCGGCAGGGACAGAAACCGGTTTTATCCTGCGTTCAAGAAAATCCTTCAGGATCTTACGGTCACCTGCATAGGCAGTAGCTTTTCTGAGTTGACCAGGATATGAAGGATGATCACTGATTAGCAGGTTACGGGTGAGCAAAACCTGTGCTGTCTGGCAGTATGGATATTGCCTGAGGAGATCCTCCAGCCCGGTAATTGTCTCGCTACCCAGTAAGCCTGGATCCTTAACCAGTTCCGTGAATTGCTGCCGGTCCATATCAACAAATATAATTCAGTTGGCTTGAATTACCAGTTAACTACCGATTTATTAAAAATGTCCTGGACCAGTTGACTGGTAATCGTCGCTATAAGCCCGTCCTGCACTGTATTCAGATCTGCCACAGGATAATCCTGATAGCGTGAAAAGCTTGTTTCGTAATATTGTTTTGGATTCTTTTTATTGATAAACTTGACATTTACGGTGATAGTCAGGCGGTTCATAGCAGCCGTTTCATTTCCCTGGATTGCCACCGGAGTTACACCGTAACCCGTGATTGTGCCTGTAAGTTCAAGGTCTCCGTTCCTGTCGACGGCGTAAAGGCTGGTCTGGGAAGTAAAGTAATCCCTCAGGGCATCAGTAATCGTCCTGCTTAAAGTCGGGACGACAAGTGGCGCATTATTCGGCATATATGGTATCGCTATGGATTTTACATCCGGGGAAATAGATGCCCCTGTAAAGGAATAACTCACCTTGCAGGCAGTTTGCTCCAGAAGTAAAAAACCCAACAGGAAAGGAAGAAACCACCAATGAGGAATGTGGTCAGTTATACTCCTGTAAGATTTAATTAGGTTCATTCCTGTATGGATGTAAGTTATTCCAGTTTATAATCTTTGATCTTTCTGTATAAAGTCCGCTCAGATATCCCGAGTTCTTTTGCCGCTTCTTTTCTTCTCCCTTTGTGTTTTTCAAGCGCCCTTCGGATATAATCCATTTCTTTCTTTTCGAGTGACAGAGACTCTTCTATTTCTTCGGGTTCCTGGATCGTATCAGGATCAGAGAGGGATTTATCTGATGGTTGAACTATAATGGGTTGCGACGATTCCTTAGCCTCTTCGAAATCTTTATAAAGCTGTTTGATAAGCTGTACATTTTCGGCCTGGGAACTTCCAATGTTCTGTTCATTCTGAAGAAGATTCATGACCAGTTGTTTCAGATCATTCACATCTTTCTTCATATCAAAAAGGACTTTATATAAAAGTTCCCGTTCCGAGAATTTAGAGGTATCCTGTCCTTTATACAGGACCGGAAGCTCGTTCGATTTTCCCTGGGGCATGTATTTGACCAGAGTAACAGCATTGATGTTCCGGTTCTTTTCAAGTATTGAGATTTGCTCGGCAAGGTTTTTCAATTGCCGTATATTTCCCGGCCACCGATAATTGATCAGGATATTCTGGGCCTCGTCATCCAGTTGAATGGATGGCATCCGGTATTTCTCGGCAGCATCCGAGGCGAATTTCCTGAAAAGCAAATAAATATCCTCCTGTCTTTCACGGAGAGGAGGTACGAATACGGGTACTGTATTCAGCCTGTAATAGAGATCCTGCCTGAATTTCCCGGCAGCCACTGCATCTGCGACATTGACATTGGTCGCTGCGACAACCCTGACATTGGTTTTAAGTTCCTTGGAGGATCCAACCCTTATGAACTCACCGCTTTCAAGAACCCTGAGAAGCCTGACCTGTGTCCCTAAAGGAAGTTCAGCAATTTCATCCAGGAAAATAGTCCCACCGTTAACAACTTCGAAATAACCTTTCCTGGCTTCATGGGCGCCTGTAAATGATCCTTTTTCATGTCCGAACAGCTCAGAATCAATGGTACCCTCCGGGATGGCCCCGCAATTTACGGCAATATAACTGCCATGTTTACGGGAGCTGAGCTGATGGATTATTTTCGGAAAGAATTCTTTTCCGGTACCGCTTTCGCCGGTGATCAGGACAGTAATATCTGTTGCAGCCACCTGCCTGGCAATATCGATAGCCCTGTCAAGGAGTGGCGAATTCCCTATGATACCAAACCGCTGCTTTATCATTTGAACGTCCATCGTCCGATCGTATTAATTGATTACCCTACTTTCTGACTTCCCTCTTCAGGCGGGCAAGATGTCCGCGTCCAAGGGCTTTCACTTCACATCCCAGTTCAAAATATCTCTTTATCTTCCCATCATCCAAAATTCCAAAAGCATCTATGACAGCAACAGGCCCGCCTGCCCATTTAACGATTTCATCCGGGTTCAGATTCAGATAATGGGAATGGGGTACGGCCAGGATCAGGGCTTCAATCCCTTTAAGGGATTTTTTCAGGTCTTTGCTCACAACCGAATGTTTCAGGCCTTCCTGGTTCCGGAAGAAACGTTTCCAGGAGCTTCCCGGTGAGGGGTATGAGTCCTGTTCCTCAAGCTCATACCAATGATCCACATAAGGATCATGAACTTTGATCTCGGCACCCATTTCGGTCAGCTTGCGGACCACCATTTCGCTGCCGCTGTATCGTGTATCGCCGACATCCTGGCGGTAAGATGCACCACAGAGCAGGACCTGAGCCCCGGCAATATAACGGCCCATGTTCCTCAGGGCATCCCGCGTAAGTTCGGCGACATGCAAGGCCCTGGTATCGTTAATATCTATCGCTGTCGGTGTCAGCTTGAACAGTTTGTCGCCATCCTCAAAACCCAGAATATGCTTGTATGCCCAATAACCCAGCCCACCATCCTTGGGAAGGCAATATCCTCCTATACCCGGTCCGGGGAAAATTATATTGCTGTGCGTAGGCCTCATCTTTATAGCCTTGATCACCTTGATCAGGTCAACTCCGTTCCGTTCGGCAAAAAGGCTCCATTCATGCAGATAGGCCAGGATAGTAGCTCTGTAAGAATTCTCAATGATCTTGGTGGTTTCCGATTCGATCGGCCTGTCCATGACCGTTAAAGGAAAATCCTTTGTATTGAGAACTTCATGAAGGAATTTTTCAACTCTTTTACGTGCAACCTCCTCACAACCCGAACAAACCCTCCAGAAATCCCTGATCGATGCCACATAATCTTTTCCCGGCATGACCCTTTCAAAGCTATGCGACAATAAAGGCGTCGCATCGATCCCCCGTTTCCGGAATTCTTTCTTAAGGATAGGCCATGCAACAAATTCGGTTGTTCCCGGGGCCACTGTAGTCTCAATGAGGACTAGGCATTCCGGGCGTATCTTCTCGCCAATAGTCCTCATGGTGTCTTCCAGGGCAGCCATATCCGCTTCACCTGAACGCATATTGCCCAGTTCTTTTTTGGAAAAATCACATTGAACATCCACTACCACGCAATCTGCAAACCTGAGGCAGTCACTGTTGTATGTTGCAACCAGGGTTTTCTTCTTCAGGACACAGCGGTCGATAAGTTCTTCCACTTCGGGATCTTCTGCCTTGACCGGTGACAAGCCTTTGTTCATCATCCCGATCTTCCAGTAACTGCGGTTACTGGGACGCTGGCATCCAATGACAAACTTTGAATGATGGCCCTTTTTATCTTTTGTATCGGCAACAATTGCAGCCATCACTGCCCCTACAAACCCGAGGCCCATGACCACGACAATTTCTTTCTTCTCTTTCCTGGCTTTGGCTACCAGGTTTTCGATACGCGCAAGTTCGGTTGCATAATCCTTTTCCTGAGGAAGCGGGAATTTTTCTCCTGCCGGGTTGACTGAATAGACCAGATTTTCTTTTGCTGTCATTGTGGTTCTTTTTTTGAGTTGTTGATAAGCCGGGTTTACCTTATCCTGGCATTTAATTTATTACCGAAAGCTTTTACAAGTCGTTCCATTGTATTTTCAATTTCTTTATCCGTCAGGGTTTTCAAATCATCCTGCAAAATAAAACTCAGGGCATATGATTTTTTACCATGCTCAATTTTCTCTCCTTCGTACACATCAAACAATCCAACTTTCTTCAGCAGCCTGCGCTCTGTTTCATGGGCAAGTTTTTCAATTTCTTCATACCTGACCGATTTGTCAACCAGCAATGCCAGATCCCGCCTTACCTCAGGGAATCTGGGAAGTTCCTGAAAGCGGGTATCGGCCTCAGGTATCAGCGATAGTATCATGCTCCAGTTCAAATCAGCATAAAGCACATCCTGTCTGATATCAAAAGAACTCAACATATTGTGCGACAATTGTCCTGCCCAGCCTGTTTCTTTGCCGTTCAGAATAAAAGTGGCACCCTGGGATATAGTGTGGTTTTGCAGGGGGAGCAAGGAAATTCCATCAACGCCGGACGATTCTTTCTGCAGTGACCGGATAATACCAAGCTTCCTGAATATGGCATTGACATATGCCTTTAGCTCAAACCAATCGACAGGATGAGGTTGTGAATTCCAGTTTTCGGTCTTTGAACGCCCGGTCAGCAAGAGAGAAAGGCGAGTTTCTTCATGGTAACCCCTCACAGGGTCTTCATCATCAAATGACTTCGCATAGACGGTTCCGAATTCAAATAACCTGAGATCCTGAATTTTACGGTTCTGATTATAAACCGTACTTTCCAATGCCCCGAATAAAAGGCTTTGGCGCATTACATCAAGGTCACGGCTGATAGGATTCAGTATCCGGACACATTTTGAATAAGGGAAATCAGGATTGGTTTCGTAATATGAAGAACGTGTAAGCGAATTATTCATTATCTCAAAAAATCCGTATGCCGAAAGATATTCTGAAATTATCCTGCGTACTTTATCCGGATCCGGTTTGCTTGTGTAACCCAATGAAGCCCTTACTTCAGGAAGTATCTCAATATTATTATACCCATATATCCTCAGGACTTCTTCAATGACGTCCACATCACGTGTAACATCGACTTTAAATGAAGGGATAAACAGATTCAGGCCTTCATCATGCAATGCCTCCGGAGATTGATGTTCCTTTTGTTTAATCTCTATCCCGACATCAAGCAGAATATTTTGTACAACCTGGCGGTCCAGTTTTTTCCCGATAAGTCGGTCAAGGCTGGACCATGATAAATGTACGCTGGATGGTGTTAACGGTTCAGGATATATGTCGATGACTGGTGAAGAGATTTCACCCCCGGCAATTTCCTTTATAAGCAGAGCAGCCCTTTTGATGGCATAAACAGTTATATTGTAATCGGCGCCCCGTTCGAAGCGGAACGATGCATCGGTTGAAAGTCCATGGCGGCGGGCAGTTTTTCTGACATGAACAGGATCGAAATACGCACTTTCAAGAAATACCGAGGTGGTTTCGCTTGTCACACCCGACCTGATCCCTCCAAAGACACCGGCAATGCACATTGGTTCTGTTGTATTGCATATCATGAGGTCATCCCCTCCGAGTTGCCTTTCCACATCATCCAGTGTTGTGAACCTTGTTCCTTCAGGATACTTCCTGACTATAACAATATCTCCGGTTATATGATCGGCATCAAATGCATGCAAGGGCTGCCCCAACTCCATCAGGATGAAATTGGTGATATCCACGATGTTATTGATCGGGCGTAAGCCAACGGCAAGCAGGCGGTTTTTCAGCCAGCCAGGAGAATCTTTTACTGTAATCCCGGTGATGGTCAGGCCCGTGTATCTCGGACAGGCTTTACTATCCTCAACAGAGATACCAATGACACGCTTGCTGTTATCCTGCTTGAAGGACGAAACATCTGGCAACACAAGATTATATCGTGCGTCATGGCCCGGTTCAGATCTTCCGAAGTTGTTCAGGACTGCTGCAACATCTCTCGCGACTCCAACATGAGAAGCTGCATCGATACGATTCGGGGTAAGGCCTATTGTAAATATGTCATCTTCTTCAATCCTGAAATATCCGGAGGCAGGAGTTCCCTTTTTTGCAGAAGGGTCAAGGACCAGTATCCCGGAATGGTCGGTCCCTAGCCCAAGCTCATCCTCGGCGCATATCATACCTTCGGAATGTTCACCTCTTATCCTTGTTTTTTGAATAGTCAATTCCTTGTCCCTGAAATATAAAGTAGTCCCGGCAGAGGCAACTGCGACCTTTTGCCCTGCTGCAACATTAGGTGCCCCGCAAACTATCTTTAAGGTTTCGCCGGCCCCGACATCAACCAGGGTCAGAGTAAGATGATCAGAATCAGGATGTTTTTTACAGCTCAGGACTTCCCCTACAACAACCCCTTTCAATCCTCCCTTAACGGTGGAAAACTTTTCGGTGCTTTCAACTTCAAGACCGCAACCAGTCAATAGTTCTGCCAATTTTTCAGGTGACAAATCCAGTTCCAGGTACTGCTTCAGCCAGCTATACGAAATCTTCATGGTTCAAGCCTGCTTTTAGAAAACAAAGGTAGGAATAATTGTAAAATAAATTATGAGATGAGCCCCCAATTTTGCTGGTGTTCATCCATATGAAGGATGTGTTTTGCCAAAATGGCATTTTTTTCTTTGGTAAGATCGGGGTCATCTTCAAGAATATCTGATGCAATATTGCGTGAAAATTTCAGTACCTTTTCGTCCTGGACAATATCTGCAATTCTCAGGTTCAGTATCCCGCTTTGCTGTGTCCCCTGAATATCACCCGGCCCCCTCAGCCTAAGATCTGTTTCAGCGATCTCAAATCCGTCGCTGGTCCGGAGCATGGTTGTGATACGTTGACGTGCATCCTGGCCGGGTTCTTCAGTCGTGACAAGAATGCAGTATGATTGCGCGGCCCCCCTGCCCACACGTCCTCTCAGCTGATGGAGCTGGGATAACCCAAACCTGTCGGCATTCTCAATAACCATGACAGAGGCCTGGGGGATGTCAACACCGACTTCAATGACCGTGGTGGAGATAAGGATCTGTGTTTCCTTGTCAAGGAAACGTTTCATTTCGGCATCTTTTTGCTGTTGCTTCATTTTCCCGTGAACCATCCCGACCTGATATGCCGGAGAAGGGAATTCCTTTACGATGGTCTGAAATCCTTCGGTAAGGTTTTTCAGGTCCAGGGTTTCCGATTCCTCGATCAGCGGGTAAACAATATATGCCTGGTTACCCTGTTTGATCTTTTCCTTCAGGAAGTTATAAACTTTGTGTTGATCCCTGTCATAAACATGCTTTGTAATGACAGGTTTCCTTCCCGGCGGAAGTTCATCAATAACTGAAGAATCAAGATCGCCATACAGGGTCATTGCGAGCGTTCGCGGGATTGGCGTGGCAGTCATGACCAATACATGCGGGGTTTTTACATTTTTCTCCCAGAGCGCTGCCCGCTGTGCAACACCAAACCGGTGTTGTTCATCAATAACAACAAGTCCGAGCTTGGAGAATTGTACGTTTTCTTCGATAAGGGCATGTGTACCGATAAGGATCTGCAGATTCCCCGATTCAAGCTGATCCAGGATTTCATTTCGCTCAGCCTGGCGGGTTGAACCAGTCAGGATCCTCACCCGGATATTCAGCCCTTCCAGCATCCTGGAGATATTGCTGTAATGCTGCCTGGCAAGGATCTCTGTCGGAGCCATCAGGCAGGCCTGGTAATCATTATCCAGGGCAATGAGCATTGCCATAAGGGCCGCCATGGTCTTCCCGCTGCCGACATCTCCCTGTAATAAACGGTTCATTTGTTTTCCTGTTCCCATGTCAGATCTTATTTCACGGATAACACGCTTTTGGGCTCCGGTAAGCTGGAATGTGAGGTGATGGTGGTAAAAGTCATTCAGGTAGTCCCCAACGGTTGAAAAGACATGGCCGTCATTCTTCTGAAACCTTGAAAATCTCTGTTTCAGCAATCTGAGCTGTATAAAAAACAATTCTTCGAATTTCAGGCGTGCCTGGGCTTTTGTAAGCAACCCGGGACTTTGAGGAAAATGAATGTTTATAAAAGCTTCCTGCCTGCTGATCAGCCGGATCCTGTCCAGCATGTCGGGCCTGAGGTTTTCGGGAATATTGAATTTCTCATGTAAAAGCAGTGTCTTCATCAGCTTCCCTATCCCCTTATAATCCAGTCCCTTTGATTTAAGTTTCTCCGTTGAACTGTATATTGGTTGTATAATCCTGCTCAAGGGGAGGGGTTCCTGCTCGGGAGGTTCAATTTCCGGGTGCGGAATGTTCCATTTACCATTGAACAGGGAAGGTTTTCCAAAAATGATCCATTCCTGTCCGTTCGATATTTTATCCGTCATCCATTTTAGCCCCTGGAACCAGACCAGGTCGATCTGACCGCTTTCATCCTCAACTGTCGCAACCAGCCTTCCAGAGTGAGGGGGACCGATGATCCGCGTCCTGATCACTCTGGCCCTCAGCTGGACAAACACATTCTCATCAGCTATATCGCTGATCTTGTAAAACCTCGAACGATCAACATACCGGAAAGGAAAACAGGTGAGCAAGTCACCGAAGGTTGAAATGTTTAATTCTGACCGGAGTGCTTCCGCCCTTGCCGGGCCTACACCTTTGAGAAATTCAACAGGGGTTTCGAGAAATTGTCTGATAACAACCAAAGGCAAAAAAAATTTGATTGCTAAAGGTAGAAAATATTTGAGTTCCTGGGAGGATGGTAACCGGCAGATCCGGGTAAAAAAAACTGCCCCGTTTTGTCGGGGCAGCAAAAAAGTTTTCAGGAACGGAGTTTCCCGGTTTTAATATTCCCAAAGGCTGGATTCGAATTCCAGGATTTTGTTCTTAGCTCTTTCTGATTCAAGAAGTGCATCAACACCTGTTGCATAGTCGCTGATCTTGCGGTCATATACATTTTCCTCCTTATATATATAGCTGGAGAAAATCCTTTTCATAAACACATCATCATAGGTGAGACGGCCAGCGACGCCATTCCTGAGATTAAATTGTTCGCTCCTTGCAAAAAGGTTACGGCAATCGGGAAAATAAATCCAGAAAAGCGGCTTATATCCACGGGAGGTCCCGTCATCAGCAAAGCTTTCCATCATGGGACATATGCCAAGTATCCTTGTTTCCAGGACCGAACGCTGTTTGTCAAAATACCAATCTTCCTTGATCCTCAGTTGTTTGACATCGGAAGCATAGAATGGTTTTGAGATCACGGTATCATATTCTTCATCGGGGTTGTCAGGACGTTTCAGTCTGAGTTTCTGCTTCGTTTCAAGCTGGTCCATAAGCTCTTTATAAGTAACCGGGACCAGGAAAAGGTCGGTTTCAGCCGAATATGCCTGGATAGTGCCTTCTTTCATTCCATCGAGCAATATCTGCATAAAACTCTTCCATTGGTTCTGTGGGGTTTCAGGAAAGTAGAAAGGCTGGTTCATTTTTTCCCTCATGTCAATCACTCTCCAGATCCTTTTTGTCCAGGTGATATCGGCTTCTCTCAGATATGGATAGGGGATCGGCTGAACCTGTGTAATGGTGGTTCTGTCATATACACCATCCCTGGGGGGAGCTTCCAGAACCTGTGCTGATGAAGTCAACCTGACTCCGGCAACAAGTACTGACACAAATGCTATGAAAATAATCCTTTTCATGATGTGCTGGAATATTATGATTAATTAATTTTTAAATTTATAGAAGCAATTGTACGATCGCCATCCGGTCCTTTAACCGAGATATTCTCGAACCAGACACGTTTATTCTTTTTGGCATTAGTGATCATTCTGACGATTTCGGGTGTCAGCCTGTTCCCTGCAACCTTAACTTCAAAGATGTCGCCTGTTATGTCCGTTACGAAGTTATACGATGTAACAACATATTTCAGGTCAAAATCAAATCCGGCCGGCATTTCAGGGACAAGGAAAGGACTGGCTAACAGAATACTTTTTGAAATAACACCTTCACTTTTGCCACCTATCCTGGCGATTGGGTCAGGTACACGCTTCAGCCGGGCGTTGTAAGATCCCATGTTTTTTGTTTTACCGGAGAACACGGCATTTACAGTGATAACGGCTTCCCGGGTATTCTGCGGAAGGCCGCTCACGATCCAGTCTTTCCCTTCCTGTCTGATGTTCCCGACCGAGATAACCGGGGTTATTTTTTCAGGGCCGCCCGGGACGGAAATTGACACAGGGTTATCCACACCAATATAAAAGACATTCATCTTTGTTGGTGAAATTATAAGTGCAGGTTTTGCTACGATGAATTCGTCCTTGAAGTGGAAGGTCATTGTATCACCCAGGGGACTTACAATTTTAATAATACCTGCGAATTTTTTAAGCCCTTCTGAAGAACCGCCAAGTTTAAGAGTAACAACGCCGTTCTGGCCTTCAATAGGAGTGGCATTTTTAAAGTTTGCCGGTGTAAGGCTGTCTGAACCAAGTATATAGCGTACATTCGGATGGGCTTTAGTGTCATAGGCAGCAACCAAAACTTCTGCATTATATTCTTCACCAATGAACACATAGTTACTTTTCGGGATGACTTTTGCACGTATTACATCAAACTTCCAGTCTTCGGCCGATACCGCTGCATATAGATTATTTACGACATCAAATTCGGTATTGTATACATCGGCCTTTATCTGGTTAAGAATGGTTACGGTGGCAGCAAGAATTGTATGGTAAAAGTTATGCATTTCCCAGTTCTGGCTAACGCCATGTGAATCCGTAAACTTACCTTCTGTTTTCAAACCCAGTTTCATGGTAGTCTGGTACTTTGGGTCCAGCAAGCTGACCATTCCCTTTTTATAGGCTTCAATTCTATTCTTGAGTTTCCGTGCTTCCCCGGCTGAACCATCCTGAGAGCGTCCGATGAAGAAGTTTGTCGGCACGTCATATTTGTCCTTGCCGTTAATTTTGGAAAGTGGTGTTGTCTGTGCTTCCTTATAAGTGATTCCATCTTCCTTTGCAACAACCTTATACTTCAGGCTGTCAATATAACAAGCAAGGTCCTCGGACAGTTGCCGCGCTTTCTGGGCTCTTTCCCAGTAAGGACCAACCTTATTTGGGTTCAGCTGGTACTGGATCTTGAACCTGGAAATGGTATTGTCTAATTTCTTATTGAAGTTTGAGTTGGTATTCTCCATTGTTTCATTAACCACGAGGAATGCATCAAGCATTTCTTTCGAGACGTTCAGCGCAAGCAGAGCAGTAAGTACGAGATACATCATCCCAATCATTTTCTGCCTCGGTGTCTCTTTATATCCAGCCATTTATGCTTTCTTTTTCAGGTGAATTATTCGGTTTAGTTAGATTTCCGGTTCATCATTTCGATGAGATGTTCATTGCCGACAGCATATTGCCATAAACCTTATTAAGGGAGGCAACATTTTTGGCTAATGCATCCACTTCATCTTTGAACCTGGCTGTTTGTACAACCGATGCATTCATGTTATCCAGGAAGCGTTTCATGGTTTCTTCAAGCTGGGCTGAGGATTCGGCCTGGTTGGCTGAAGTTTTCAATTGTTTTTCAAATATCCTATTCAATTGATTGAGATTTTCTTTATATGTTGCTGTATTGGTAACAGATTCGGTGATATTCTCTGCAAATTTCCCAAGAATGTTATTGAATTTATTTGTATTCTCCATCTGGGCGTTGGAACCCTGGAGATGAAGTTCATAAAGTGCGTTCAAAGCAGAAAGGTTACTGGAAACTCTTTGGATCTGTTTGTTGTAATTTTCATTTTCGGAGGTGGATGTGGAAAGTGATGAGGCGGTCCTGGAAAGCAGTTCCGCTGATTCATTGTATCTTTCCATGAATTTATTGGCAGAAGCGGTAGCAGCGGATATACTTGTTGTCATATCCCTGTTAACCCTGATTTCATCCTTTAATGTGCTGGCAACATCATTATAGACATTGGAAAGGCCGGCAGCGCTTTTGGCAGCCGATTGCATATGCTGGAGCTGTTCCTGTGAAGTACTGACACTTTGTTCCAGGATGTTAGCGGTCTTCTTATACGAATCGCTGAGCCTTGAAGCACCGTCCGTTGCGTGTTTAACTGAAGTAACAAACTGATCGTTAGTCACAGCAGCATCCGAGAGTTTACCCAGTTTTGAAGTTGTGTCGGCCAGGTACCTCATCCCGTCCCCGAGGCTGTTTATCAATTCCGGGCCAATCTTGGCCTTTTCAAGCATTTTATCAAGTTCCTGGCTTACAGTTTCTCCCGACTGCAAAGCCTGTGATGCATCGATGTCAGTATCATGGTACATTCCTGCTAACTGAGGGTAGACAAGACTCCAGTCCGGTTCAACATGGGGGGGTTCAAAGGCTGAAAAGAAAAATATGATTGATTCAGTACCAAGCCCTATAATCAGCATAGTATCTGCACCCGTGTAATGGTTGATCTTAAACAATGCACCGATAATTACTATTGATGCTCCCCAACCGTACAATTTAGCCATGAATTGCTTGTACTGTTTTGATTTCACAAAGTTCAGAATACCCATAATTTAGAAGGTTTTAGATTTTTTTGGTTGAACGATTTAATTGACTGACCGGATGGATATTAAAAAATCCCAGCTACTAATTATAAATCTTGGATGCCCTGGCAGGATTATCATCCTTCTGGCGACCAAGGAAATTCTGTACACAACGGAATCCTATATAACACTTTGATGTATCCTGGAATTCATAGGCCCTTGTTGATGTACGAAGATAGTAAGCAACATCTTTCCAGGAACCTCCGCGGATAACCTTGCGCTTTAAGGTAGGCGGATCACTGTCCTTGGCGTTGTATGTATAATCCGGATTCAGATCCCAGGTGAAATTATAAGAGGAGGGATGGAATGCGGACCTTGTCCATTCTGCTACGTTACCTGCCATATCATATAAACCGAATTCATTGGCAGGGTAATGGGCAACGATGACGGTAAGCAACCCACCATCGTCAATGTAATTACCTCTCAAAGGTTTGAAATTGGCAAGGAAACACCCTTTATCATTGCGCGTGTAAGGACCTCCCCAGGGGTATGGGTTACCATCATAACCCCCGCGGGCAGCCCATTCCCATTCGGCTTCAGTCGGAAGACGGAATTCACTTACGGAAGTTTCGCCTTTCTTTCCATAGAGATAACTGTTTTTCAGCTGGGTACGCCAGATGCAGAATGCATTAGCCTGTTTCCAGTTCACGCCGACGACAGGATAATGGTCATAAGCAGGATGCCAGAAATATTTTTCAGTGGAAGGGTCATTGAAAGAATATGCAAAGTCATGGATCCAGCAAAGCGTGTCAGGATACACATTGATCACTTCCTTGCGGACATAAACAGAGCGGTCTTTCATCCCCTGAGGACGGTTTGCCAGGCCTGCATCCTTGGTATCAGCCTGCCCCCCCCATTCCTTTCTGGCTGCAGCTTTCAGATCGACGAAATAATACTCATAATAAAGTTTACGTGTATCAATTTCCTTTACCCTGAAATATCTCTCATTCTCAGGCAGATACATTTGACTCAATGCATCTCTGATATCCTGCTGCTGGGAACTCCAGTCGATCTTGGTCTCCCAGTTTAAAAAGGGAGGATCAAAGGTTTCCCCTGTTTTTTTGTTTTCCGAAATAAAATATTCATCGGGTTTGAGTTCCCCCAGAATACGACGGGCAATGGAATCCCTGACCCAATAAACGAACTGGCGGTATTCATTGTTGGTTATTTCTGTCTGATCCATGTAAAATGCCGCAATTGACACCGTACGCGGATTGTTCAGCTGGGCATAAGGGACGTCTTCATCGCTTACACCCATGGTGTAACTTCCCATGGGAATGTAAACCATGCCGAACGGATCGGGTTGATAATACCTTTTCCTTCCCTTAACTCCAGTCAGTTCTCCGTTTCCTGAGTTGCTGCAGCTTCCAAGGAAGACCAGCAGAACAATAGACACGAGCAATTTTTTCATTTTTCGGGCAGTTAATGATAAAAATAAACGCTACTTCTTGAGGTTTATTATGTTAAGTTCTTAAAAACAATGAACCGGCAAAGATAAAAAATTAATGTTATAAATATCTTGTATTATGGTAACTTCTCCTGAATTTCTCACCTTCAACCTTAAACACGTAATTCAGTATTATCTCAAAGCTGCCATTGCTGTAAGTCATCATTTTGGAAGTCCCTATATCATAGGATATTCCCAGCCTGAATCCCTTGATCGCCAAACCGGCAAGAATTGAAACGGCATCCTGAAGGCGGTAACCCAGTCCACCATAAAATTTATTGTTGTACCATACCAGCCCGCTCACGTCAAACTGAAAAGCTGCCCCATCGGTCATGACAATTGCGCTGGGCTGCAACTGGAATTCCGGATGATTGGGGATATCCCACTGATATCCTCCTTCCACGAAAAATGTCCGCTTCAGCTGGTAGTTGGTGGTTTTTCCTTTGGTCTGAAGAAGCTGGACTCCTGATATTCCGACATAATATTTATCGGGAACCCTATAGAACAAACCAACATCCACATCGAAGATCATATCAGTTTTGTTTCCTGTTTCCCTGAGTAATTCATCGTTAGGGTCGCTGGGCTTAAACTTGGAATAATCAAATTTGCCGTTCTGGAAATCGAGCTGAGCGCCTGCTGAAAAATTTCCCGGGCCCAATTCGGTTTTAAAAGCGTATCCTAGCTTAACAATAGTATTATTGAAAAAGCCGATCTTATCCTGTTCAACCATCCCTCCCACTCCACCATGAAGTACCCGGATTGGTGCATCCGCCGTTATAAAGATGTCCTCGGGGGTTACTTTGTTTCCATCCTGATCTTTAAAGCCGAACCACGACTCACGGATCAGGCCTGTTATGGAGATTCCTCCGCTCTGACCAATGGCGGCCGGGTTGAAAACCAGATGGGTAAACATATAATTTGTAACCACACTGGTCTGCTGTCCATAGACATACACTCCTGAAAACCATAACAGGCTAAGAGAAAAAAACACAATAACCGTGTTTTTCCAGATAAGCTTTTTCAGACCCTTAAAAGGTTGCATCCGGGAGGGTTAAATTACAAATATCGGTTTCGGGCGTTAAAAATACAGCTTTTTATTAAACCGGGCAAAAGAACCCTTGAATCAAAAATAAAAAAATCAGTTACTGCGGCAAACAAAATCTTTATAAATGATTTTACGTAAAAAAGTTTATTTTGTTACCAACGATCTTTTCATCAATTTTGTTTTCAGGATCATTAATTTTTTGCTTTATTTCACGTTAAATCATCAAAGCCATGGCATCTTCTCTGATCAGAGAAAAACCATTTACCCGTAAATGGTTTTTTTCATATAGTTTTATAATCCTCGGCGCATTTATTCTTGCCATAGGATTTGTGTTCTTTATCACCCCCTATAAAATTGTTCCCGGCGGTGTATATGGGATTTCCATTGTATTACACTATCTTTTCGGGACTCCTGTTGGGATGATGGCCTTATGTTTTGACATCCCCCTGACTGTTATCGGGGTTAAAATACTCGGGCCCAGGTTTGGTTTTAAAACGGTGCTGGGGTTTTCCCTTACCGCAATATTTACTGATACCCTGACCTGGATCTGGGGTTTTGAGCCTCTGGTCAAAGGAGATGCCCTGCTTTCATCTATTTTCGGCGGACTGCTCCTGGGCCTCGGGCTGGGGCTGATATTCAAATCCAAAGCCACATCGGGCGGAAGTGATATCGTTGCAACTATTATCGCCAAGTATACAAAACTGCCGATCGGACAATTGATGATTCTTGTCGATTCGGTTATCGTCTTATTCGGGTTGCTGGTTTTTCGTGATTGGAAAATTCCGCTCTACTCCTGGATCGTGATCTTTATTACCGGCAGGGTCATCGATGGTGTTCTTGAAGGCATTAATTACGAAAAGAGCCTTTTTATAATTTCCGATAAACATGAGGAAATCAGAAAAAAGATTATCACCGGCCTGAACAGGGGTGGAACCATAATCGAAGGCAAGGGGATGTATAACAAGGCCGATCGCAAAATCATATTTACAGTTATCAACCGCCGTGAACTGGCTATGCTTGAAGAGTATATCCAGGAAATTGACCCGAAAGCATTTCTGACCGTGTTCGACGCATCAGAGATACTGGGCGAGGGATTCAAATCATTGCAGGAAAAAGTCGGGGATTGAATTTCGAATATTGTTCGGCGAAGCCGTAATGAACACCAATAAAATGAACAATATTGTGAATAATATTGAATATTGAATGAAGAAGTAATTGCATTCAACCTTCAATATCCGTTGATCAATATTCGAAATTCGTTTTTTATCTCCTGAACAGCTTCATAATATCATTCCCGTTAGCAAAGAGCAGCAATGCGAAAAGAATGACCATCCCGACGATCTGGGCATACTCCATAAATTTATCCGAAGGCTTCCTCCGGAAAATGATCTCATAGAACAGGAACATTACGTAACCACCGTCAAGAGCCGGTATTGGTAAAACATTCAATACAGCGAGCATGATCGAAAGAAAAGCAGTCAGATGCCAGAATGCCTGCCAATCCCAGGTTGAAGGGAAAATGGAGCCGATGGAGATAAATCCGCCGACCGATTCATATGCTTTTTCCTGTGAAAAAAGGAGCTTTATGGATTTTATATAATTGCCTACCCCGGTGAAGGCCTTAATAATTCCCGCAGGAACGGCAGAAATGATGTTATAATGCTTTTCCCTGAAATCCAGAAAAGCAGCCGGGGATTTAGGATAAACCCCTATAAGGCCTGTGGATGGCACCTTTACCTTTAATTTTAACGTGTCCCTTCCCCTCAGGGTGATTACACTCACCTCCCTGTTCTTATAATACTGCAGTGATTTCCGGAACTCGTCAAAGTATGGATGGAGCGTATCATTCAATCCCAGGATCTGGTCATTTTTCTGCATGCCCGCCCTGCTTGCCGGAGCTCCCGCTGTAAAGCTTGATACCACAAAGGGAAAGCGGAACGAGATAAAATCAGTTGATTTATATTTGATGAGCTGGCTGATGAATTTTTTAGGAATGGAAATATTGATTTTTTGCCCATCCCTGATCACCTGGACAGATTTAGCCTCCTCGAGAATAAGGGTCTTTGGAATAGATTCAAAATTATCGACTTCCTTATTATCGATCGATACGATTTTATCCCCGTTCCTCAAACCCATCTGATAAGCTGTGGAATCCACCGAAATACCGTATTTCAAAGCCGAAGCAGGAAGATATTGTTCTCCCCAGACCATTAACAGGACGATATAGATAAAGATTGCAAGAAGCAGGTTGACAGTGACACCGCCAAGCATGATGATCAGCCTTTGCCATGCCGGTTTCGATCTGAATTCCCAGGATTGGGGCGGCTCCTTCATCTGTTCCAGGTCCATTGATTCATCAATCATTCCTGATATTTTAACATATCCTCCCAAAGGCAGCCATCCCACTCCGTACTCAGTTTCGCCTTTTATTATTCTGAATAAGGAAAACCAGGGATTGAAGAACAGATAGAACTTCTCCACCCGGGTCTTGAATATCTTGGCTGCTGTAAAATGACCTAATTCGTGAAAAATGACCAGTATCGACAGGCTAAGTAAAAGTTGTACAATTTTGATAAATATATCCATCACCGATTAGATTTAAGGATTATATATTGTTGAAATAAAATCTTCCGCCTTATGAATGCTTTCCTGATGTGTTCCGACATAGTCATCATAAGTGGGTTTCTTAATGAATGCGATGGTCTTCATGCAATGCTCTATGACATCGGACATCCTCATGAATCCTATTTTTCCATGGAGGAATGACTGAACGGCAACTTCATTGGCTGCATTCAAAATACAGGCCATATTCCCCCCCATGCCAAGAGCCTGATAGGCAAGTCCGAGGTTGGGGAAGAGATCCCTGTTTGGTTTTTCAAAGGTAAGTTCAGGGTAGTCCGTAAAATTAAATCTTGGAAAAGAAGATGGGATCCTGCCGGGAAAGCCCAGGGCATATAGAATTGGTAAGCGCATATCCGGCAATCCCATTTGCGCTTTCATCGACCCGTCGGTAAACTGAACCATGGAATGAATGACGGACTGCGGATGTATAATGACCTCGATCTGTTCTGGTTTCAGGCCGAACAGCCAGCTGGCTTCAATGACTTCGAGACCTTTATTCATCAGTGATGCCGAATCGATAGTGATTTTATTGCCCATTTTCCAGTTGGGATGTTTCAGGGCAGCTTCTTTTGTAACGGATTTTAAATATTCTATTGTTTTACCCCGGAACGGACCTCCTGAGGCAGTCAGATATATCATTTCAACAGATTCCCGGGTTTCTCCTGTAAGGCATTGAAAAATAGCAGAATGTTCAGAATCTACAGGAAGGATGGGGACTCTTCCGGCCCTGGCTTTTTCCATTACAAGATCCCCGGCGATGACAAGCGTTTCCTTATTGGCCAAGGCAATCGTTTTTCCATATTCAATGGCTCTTAATGTCGGCCTGAGGCCCGCATAACCGACAAGTGCATTTACAACCAGGTCAATGATATCCATTTCAATGATCTGGGTAATGGAATCATTCCCGGCGAAAACTTTGACCTGCATGTTGCTGAGGGCGGAGGCAACTTTTTCATAGCAGGCTGGATTGCCTATGACCACTGCATTGGGAAGGAATTCCCTAGCCTGGCGTATCAGCATATCGCAATTATTCTGGGCAGTAAGTACCTCCACGCTGAAACGCTCGGGATTGGAACGTACCACATCCAGTGTCTGGGTCCCGATCGAACCGGTGGATCCCAGCAAAGCCAAACGTTTTTTCGAACTACTGATATCTCTCATTTACCAGGCAATATAATCTTTCGGGTCAACCGGTTTTCCTTCATACCAAAGCTCAAAATGAAGGTGGGGACCTGTGGTAAATTCGCCGGTTTCACCGATAATGGCAACCGGCTCGCCAGCTTTAACATAATCGCCGGCTTTGGTCAGAATAGCCGAATTATGTTTATAAATGCTGATAATATCTCTTGTGTGCTGAATAGCAACTACATAGCCGGTTTCAAGGGTCCAGTTTGCGAAAATGACAGTACCGTCAAGAACTGATTTGATGGCCTCATGCTGCTTTGCTACAATATCCACCCCGAAATGCTTTTGCACCGGATCGAAACCATTGGTTATCACTCCTTTCAGGGGTGTGAAGAATAAAACTCCGCCGATGAAATTTTTACTGCTCCCTGTATTTTCAAGCCCCTCTGCCTTGTACAGGTTATACTTGGCCTTGCTTTCAACTTCCATCCTGAGCAAAGAATCCTCGGTGGACCGTTTTAACCGGATATCTGTGTAACGGCGTATGGTATCCTTTAAAACAGGCCTGTCCCCGGCAAGGTCCTTCCCGTTGATAATATCCTTGATGTTCTGGATATAAAGGTTTTTCCTGGAAAGGTCTCTTTCAATGGAATCCGTTTTCAGGGTCAGTTCATACAATTTTTTCTGCAAGCCCACATTGGTATACCCCGGAATATATTCCCTCAATGGTGTAAAGGCAATCAGAAAGGTAGTCAGAAAGATAAGGAGAATGGTAAGTGTCCCCAGCGCTATAAATACGTTTAAGCGGGAGAGACGGAAAGTAAACCTTTCTTCGAGGGTTTCATCGTTCATAAATACCAGGCGGTATTTATTCCGCAATTTTTCCGACCATTTCTGTTTCTTTTTTTCTCCTTTTACCGAGGCCATTTGAAAACCAGGTTAATTACCCTTTAAAACGCTTGCAAATATCGGAAAATTATTCGGACCCCTGATTTTGCCAGTTCAGGAGAATAAAATGAGTACATCAGTATCCTTTGGGCAGGTTTGTTCCGGGAAAGTATGGCACAGGCATGAAGCGGTCAGACGGCACGAAGCAATTTGTTTTCGATGAATAATTCAAAAAAATAAAATAATTTTGCGGCTTTGATGTTATACCTATATTAATAACCAGAATTTGATCTCGACGAAGAAATACTCCCTCGCCGGTATTTTTTTATTGCTTACCGGTTTACTTTTTCTCGCTGCCTGTTCCACAAAAAAAAACACATGGACCCGTCGCGTTTATCACAACACCACGGCTCACTATAACGTGTACTGGAATGGCATGGATTTGATGCGTCAGGGTGTAAAGGAGTATAACGCCCAGCTGAAAGATAATTTTTCCCTTGTCCTGCCGGTCTATAATTTCGGAGATAAAACTCCAAATAAATCCTTGCTGTTTGCTGATAATGCAACCAAGAAAGCGACCAAAACAATCCAGAAACATTCCATGTATTTTAATCATAAGGAATATTGTAACTGGATTGATGATTCATACATGCTCATCGGAAAATCATATTTCTACAAAAAAGACTACCCGATGGCCCGCAGGACATTTGAGTTTGTGATCAAGACTTACAATGATAATGACATTAAATATGAAGCCATGTATTGGCAGGCTCTTTCGAACATTGAGATAGGGGACTATGCCAAGGGGGAGACTATGCTGGATATGCTCCTGAACATGATCAACAAGGGTGATGCGCCCGGGAAGCTCGAAGACAAGGTTAACCTGGTATATGCCAACTCTTTCATTCTTCAGAAAAACTATGATGGTGCGGTTCCATACCTTACGCGTGCCCTGGAACTCAATCCGCCGGGTAAAATAAAGACAAGGGTGCATTTCATTCTTGGGCAGATATACCAGAAACAGGATGAACTTGAACATGCTGCCGCAATGTATACCTACGTTCTGAAACACAGTTCCACTTATGAAATGGAATTCAATGCGAAAATAAACCTGGCTCAATGCTACCGTGCCAGTTCAGGTGATCATGATTACATAGTAAAGAAACTCATGAGAATGCTGAGGGAAGAAAAAAACAAGGATTTCCAGGATCAGATCTATTATGCCCTGGCTCAGGTTGCTTTGCATGATTCCGATACTGCCTCGACCATCAAGTATCTGAAAAAATCAGTAAGTACAAGTAAAACCAACAACTATCAGAGGTCAATCTCTGCCCTTCAGCTGGCAGATATTTATTTTTCTTACCCTGATTACCGTCAGGCCCAGGCATACTATGACAGCACTATGCAGTTTCTGCCGAAAGATTTTCCGAATTACACCCAGATCAGAAAGAAAACGGAAACCCTCACTGACCTTGTCACACAGCTTCAGACCATTTCCCGGGAAGACAGTTTGCAGGCCCTGGCTGCCATGCCTGAAGATAAAAGGAACAAAATCATTGACCAGGTGATTGCCAAAGTTATTGCAGACGAACTTAAAAAGAAGCAGGAAGAGGAAAACAAACTGCAAAACCAGATGTTTTCAAACCAGGAGGAATTGAAGAACACCGGATCATCACAAGGCAGGTGGTATTTCTATAATGCCGCAACTCTTTCAAGCGGGTTTTCATCTTTCGGGAAAAAATGGGGAAGAAGGAAATTTGAGGATAACTGGTTTCTGAGCGATAAGGCAATCGCCGCAATTGCCAGCGAAAACCCTTCCGACACTGCCCAGAATCCTGCCCTGGCCTCAGGCGACACGACAGGAGGCAAAAAACGTGAAACGAAATCCACCAATAAGAAAGACCGTAAATATTACGCACAGGAAATACCCCTGACACCGGCAAAAATTTCAGCCTCTAATCAGAAAATTCAGGATGCCTATTACAAAGCCGGATTTATTTATATCGACGGGCTGAATGATTACGGGCATTCTATCGAAAGCTTTGAAACCCTCCTTGAAAGATTTCCGGAATATAAAGGTAAAATCCAGGCTTGCTACGAACTGTATGTACTGTATAACGGCCTGAAAAACAGCCTGAAAACAGAACATTACAGAAGTCTGATACTGACAAAGTATCCTGAGTCAGACTATGCCAGGCTACTGGTCAATCCTAATTATTATAAAGATATTTCATCACGGAAATCGGCCTCTTCCAAACTATCCGAGGAAACATTCAGGGCCTTCCAGAACCAGCAGTATTATATGGTAATCAGCAATGCCTCGGAAGC
>Ga0182021_10000744_pt1 | contig 36199 bp, 33 predicted proteins | sample 612E3MmetaG_FD_120493 | JGI IMG/M metagenome (GOLD analysis project Ga0182021, IMG submission 120493) | Permafrost microbial communities from Stordalen Mire, Sweden - 612E3M metaG (Illumina Assembly) | ecosystem: Environmental > Terrestrial > Soil > Wetlands > Permafrost | place: Sweden...
TGGATTTCCACACACGGTTTCAAACCGCTTAATGCCATACCGATTGCTACTCCGACAATACTTGCTTCTGCTAATGGTGAATTAAATACTCGATCGTTCCCAAATTTTGTTGAGAGGCCTTTTGTTGAAGTAAACACTCCGCCTTTACCATCTGCAACGTCTTCACCAAATAAATATATTTTTTCATTATGGTCCATCTCTTCTCTTAATGCATGGTTAATGGCATCAACTAATACAATGGGCTTTCCTTCAATCTTTCCTTTTTCATAATCAAGACGATCCCGTTTACCGGATTCATCAAGTACAAAACGAGTTGCAGTTTCAGAAGAAGGTTCTTCTTGTTTCAATGCCCAATCAGCAGCTTCGTTCACATGAATTGCAATTTCTTTTTTAAATTCTGTGTAAGCCGCTTCGGTTAATATTTCTTTCTTCTTCAAAACATTAGCGAATATTTCAATCGGGTCTTTCTTCAAATCTTCTTGTAGAGAATCATTCGGTCTGTATTTTTTTTGATCGTCCGATGAAGAGTGAGAGAACAATCTTACAACGTGCGCTTCCACTAATGCGGGACCTTTACCCTGTCTTACATATTTAAAAGCAGATTGTGCAACAGCGTTCACTTGAAGAAAATCCGTACCGTCAACCTCCACACGAAGAAGATTTTCATAACCTTTCATCATTTCAAAAATGGAAGCATTTTTACCTGCAGTTTGATCTTGAACGGGAACGGAAATTGCCCATTTATTATTTTGAATTACAAAAACAACCGGCAGTTTTTCGCGTGATGCCCAGTTAACAGCTTCGTGAAATTCTCCTTGCGATGTTGTTCCTTCACCACTGCTTACGTACACAACTCCGTTGATTCCTTTTTTCTTCATTGCGAGTGCGGCACCTACAGCTTGAAGAAATTGTGTCCCGGTGGGACTTGATTGTGTCGGAACATTAAATTCTTTTGACGACCAATGACACGGCATCTGTCGTGAACCGGTTAAGGGATCATCCGCTTTTCCCAAAAATGCTAGGAACGCATCTTCAGGTTTCATCCCGAGAGTGAGCATGAAACACATATCGCGGTAATAAGGGAATGCCCAATCAACGCTGTGTTTCATTGCAAGTCCAAATGCAATTTGCGTTGCTTCATGCCCGGCGCCTGCAATATGGAAAAATGCTTTGCCCTGTTTAAGAAGGTTCATCACTTTTATATCCATTGTGCGGGAAAGATTCATAAGACGAAGAACATTCATCAACTCGTCCTTAGTCATTCCGCCAAATGAATCGATCTTACCTGTCGGTGTTGAACCGTTATTTTTATCTATAATAATTTCTGATTTTATTTCCTTAGCCATTTATCTATTCCCTTCTTTGTGTCTTAGAGTCTTTGTGGTAAAGTTCTAACCACCAAAACACAACGTCACGAAGATATTTTTTCAAACTCTTTTATGTAATAACTTTTTTCTTTTACGTTGAAATTAGTATAACCAAAAACTTTTTGAAAATTCTTAACAAGTTTTTCTTTCACTTCATTAATATCAATTTCCTTACCGAGTTCGCGTTGAAGTGAAGTAACATCTTTATCTCTAATTCCGCAAGGAATTATTCCGCCAAAGTAAGAAAGATCCGTATTAACATTAAATGCAAATCCGTGCATTGTTATCCATCTGCTGACCTTAATTCCGATTGCAGCAATTTTTCTTTCCTCCAGCCAAACACCGGTATATTTTGGATTTCGATTTGTACTCAATCCATATTCAGCACAAGTTTTAATTATCACTTCCTCGAGTGCGCGTAAATATTCGTGAGTATCTTCTTTCCAGTCGCTTAATTTTATGATCGGGTAACCAACTATCTGTCCCGGTCCATGATAAGTAATATCTCCTCCGCGGTCAATCTCATAAACGTTGATTCTAAGTTCTTTCAACTGCTCATTAGTACTGATTAAATTTTCTTTCTCTGCTACTTTCCCAAGTGTGTAAGTATGAGGATGTTCCAGCAGAAAAAATGTATCGTTAATTTCATTTCGACGACGAAGGTCAAAAATTTCTTTCTGCAGATCCCATGCTTGATTGTAATCAATCATACCGAGGTCGCAGTAATCAAAAGTTCTATATGTGGATTGATTCGCCATATGCGTTAGCTGCCGCTTCCATTATTGATTCTGATAATGTCGGATGAGCATGAACTGTTTTTATTATTGTTTCAAATGTTGCTTCCATTGATTTTGCAAGCGTTAGTTCCGCTATTAACTCTGTTGCTTCGGGACCAATTATATGCGCGCCAAGAAGTTCACCGTACTTTGCATCAAAAATTAATTTTACAAATCCTTCACGTTCGCCGACAGCAAATGCTTTCCCGCTTGCCATAAACGGAAATTTCCCGATTTTTAATTCATATCCGTTCTCACGCGCTTTTACTTCCGTCATTCCAACACTTGCAACTTGAGGATTACAATAAGTACAACCGGGAATGTTATCATAGTTAATCGGATTAGGTTTCATTCCTTTGATCATCTCTATACAATGTATTCCTTCTGCCGAAGCAACATGAGCCAGCCACGGCGGACCGATTACATCGCCAATCGCAAATATTCCGGGAACATTTGTTTCGTAATTGTTCTTATCAACTTTAATATGATTTTTATAAAGCTCAACTCCTAATTCCTCAAGACCAAATCCTTCAACATTTCCTGTAACGCCAATCGCACATAAAACTTTTTCAGATTTAAGTCCGATTTTCTTTCCGTCTTTTTCAATAGTTACAAATACTTCATACCCTTTTACATCTGCTTTTTCAACTCTAGTTGAAGTATAGATTTCAATTCCGCGTTTCCTAAAACTTTTCTCTAATGTTTCGGACACCTCTTTGTCTTCAACGGGTAAAATATTTTCCATCATTTCTATTATTGTAACCTTTGTTCCAAGTACATTATAAAAATATGCAAACTCAATTCCGATAGCTCCCGCACCAATTATGATTAGATCTTTTGGCTGTGTTGACAAGTTCATCGCTTCTGTTGATGTAATAATATTTTTTTTATCTATTGGAATTGCCGGCACGGCTTTCGGTCTTGCACCTGTAGCGATAATAATTTTCTCAGATGAAACAGAATCAATCTTCTTACTGTCGGTATCAAAAATGTCAATCTGATTTTTTGAAACCAACTTCCCATAACCGCGTATCCGGTCGATTTTATTTTTCTTGATCAACAGTTCAACATTTTTAGTTATGCGGTCGGAAATATCGCGGCTTCTTTTGATGATCTTATTAAAATCGAAACTTAATCCTTGAACAGAAATTCCAAATTCATTTGAATGATTCTTCATCAGATCAAAAATCTCGGCATTCTTCAATAAAGATTTTGTAGGAATACATCCCCAGTTCAGACAAATTCCGCCAAGATTATCTTTATCTATTATAACTGTTTTGAATCCAAGCTGAGTGGCTCTGATAGCAGCTACATATCCTCCCGGACCCCCGCCAAGAATTGCGATATCGTACTGTTTATTCAACGAAATCCCTCTATCAGATTGGTAATTGTGCCGAAATATAAAGATATGAGCTCTGAAATCAAACTTGAGTTCCTTTTTACATCAAAACAAGAATGAAGTGATGTTCGTTCAACTGCTAACATTATCTAAGAGCATAAAATCCCGTTTGGATCCTTCCTTCTTTAGATCAAAATTTTTGTTAGGATAGTAGCAGATCTTAAGCAACGGACAAACTCCACAGCCCGGTTTGGTTGGCGTGCAAATCTCTCTTCCCAATCGAATTAAATTCGTATGAAATGAATGAGCAATTTTATCCGGGAAATTTTTGTTGAGTGCAAAAAAAGTTTTATCCGGTGTTTTTTCCGAAACGATTCCAATTCTGTTTGTTGTTCTTTGGACATGAGTATCCACGGGACAAACATTCCGATCCAGAGCAAACAATAAAACACAACTTGCGGTTTTCACGCCGATTCCTTTATAACTGCTCAATTGTTCGATGGCTGAATGGTCATCTAATTGTTTTACAAAGTCGATGGAAATGTTTCCGCTTTGATTTAATGAATCAATAAGATTTTTTATAGCTTCAGATTTTTGCTTAGCCAATCCGGCAACACGTATTACGCTTTCAATCGTCACTCGTTTTACGTTCACCAATTCATTCCATGATTTATAATGACTCTTTAGATTCCGGTAAGCTTTATAAGAATTATTATCGTTTGTGTTTTGCGAAAGGATTGTTGCGATCAGCATATCAAGGGGATCAGGCAATTTTTTATTCCGCGGAGGAATACCAAAATGTTTAATAAGCAGCGAATTGCACTTTATAATAAATTTTCTTTTAGATTTCATTTAATAAATTATTTTGGTGTAAAAAGTTATTAAATTTCTATATAACAATAAGGATTTTGATGTTTATTCTTATTACTGTTTTCTGATTCCTTATTTCTGCTTTTTCATTTCAAAGGTGTTTTTATGCCAACATTAATGGTCAGCATTTCAGGTATCAGAGGAATAATCGGCGACGGACTCGATCCCGAAGTTTTGGTGAACTATACTTCTGCTTATGCTGATTTCTGCGGCGGCGGAAAAATTATCGTTGGAAGTGACGGAAGAATTTCCGGCGAGATGGTCCGCAGCATTGTTATCGGAACGCTTCAAGCAAAAGGCAACGATGTTGTTGATCTCGGCATCTGCCCAACCCCAACAGTTTTGTTCAACGTAAAAAAACTTAATGCGGTCGGTGGGATTCAACTCTCTGCAAGCCATAACCCAAATGAATGGAACGCACTAAAGCTTCTTAACGGCAGCGGTGAGTTTATGAGCGCTGAAGAAAATGCCTCCATGATGAAATTTCTATACGAAACTGATAAAAAATTTACAGCCTGGGATAAATTAGGAAAGGTAACCCGTTACAGAAAAGGTTTGGATAATCATATTGAAGCGGTTCTGAAGTTGGATTATATAAATGTTGCAAAGATCCGGAAAAGAAAATTTAGAGTTTTACTAGATTGCGTAAACGGCGCCGGAGCTTATTCAATGCCTAAATTGTTAAATAAGCTTGGGTGCAAAGTTATCGAGATGAATTGCGAGAAAACCGGAATCTTCCCGCGACTGCCTGAACCAATTCCAGAAAATCTAACTGCAACAATGGATGCCGTAAAAAAACATAAAGTGGATTTAGGAATTGTCGTTGATCCCGATGTTGACCGGTTAGTATTAATAACGGAAAAAGGCGAACCATTCGGTGAAGAAAATACGATCACACAAGCAGTTAAATTTTATCTCTCAAAGAAAAGAGGAAATGTTGTTATAAATCTTTCTACAACTCGCGCGGTTGAAGATGTAGCAAAAGAATATGAATGCAAGGTCTTCAGGGCTCCGGTTGGTGAAGCAAATGTTGTAAAGAAGATGAAAGAAGTTGATGCTGTCATCGGCGGCGAAGGAAGCGGCGGAGTTATTTTACCGCAGGCTGTATTTGGAAGAGACGCACTTACGGGAACTGCATTATTACTTCAGCATTTAGTTGAGTACCGCGGAAAGATGAGCGCATTAAAAAAATCTTTGCCTCAATATTTCATAGTTAAAAAGAAAATTGAACTAGTTCCTGTTCCTGAAGGAACGACACCGCGGAATCCGGATGATGTAATTAAAAAAATTACTGAGAAATATAAGTCTGAAAAAATAAATCTTGAGGATGGGTTACGGATTGATTTTGATGATCACTGGGTGCATTTCCGTAAATCAAATACAGAACCGATAATACGATGTATAGTTGAAGCAAAGACGAAAGAAGATGCAGAGAGTTCGGCAGAGAAATATTTTAATGAAATAAAATTATTGTAGGTGAGTTAATCATTAATGAAGTCTACTTCTTTTTGCAAAATAACTCATCAATGCTTTATCGAATGGCTGGCTTGTATCAATCAAGTTGTACTCAATTCCAAAATTCAAACATTCATTCTTCAATTTATTCAAGTACTCGTTCATAGCTTCCTGGTAAGCCCGCTGGATTTGATGCGGCTGTGTTGATATTTGTTCGCCCGATTCAAGATCAACAAAAACGGAATCCCGGTCGAAGCCAAAACTTTTTTCAATTGGATCCAGGATTTGAAAAACGATCACTTCATTTTTTTTATAATGAAGGTGCTTAAGAGCGGTAAGTATCGAATTCAAATCATCAAAAAAATCCGAGATAATAATTGTAAGTCCCCGCTTCTTAATTTTCTCCGCAACAGAATCCAAACATTTTGAAGTAGTTGTTGTTCCGCCCGGCTGGATTTGATTGAGAGCCGACAACAAAGTTTTAAGGTAAACACGATTTGATTTCGGAGGTAAGTATGTATGAATTTTATCGGAATAAATTGCAAGTCCAACAGAATCTTGCTGATCGATCATTACATAAGCAAGTGCGGCGGCAAGAATTGCCGCGTAATCTATTTTGGCAACCTTACCGGAATGTTTATACTGCATTGACTTACTGGCGTCAACAAAAATGTGGGAGATTAAATTTGTTTCTTCTTCGAATTGTTTGATATAATATTTTTCGCTTTTAGCAAAAACTTTCCAATCAACATTTTTTAACGCATCACCCTGCATATAAGGACGGTGTTCGCTGAACTCAACGCTGAATCCGTGATACGGACTGCGGTGTAAACCGACCTTAAAACCTTCAACCACCATTCTTGCTTTTAGTTCAAGGGTTTTAAGTTTGGAAATTACAGCCGGGTCTAAAAATTTTTTATAGTCTTGAGTTTTTACCGCCACTATTTTTTCGCTGTTTTATCCTGAAGAATTTCTTCCGGAGTCTTGCCTAGATTATCTAATTCCGTTCTTGCCGCTGAAGCAAGCTCATGTTTAGGAAATTTACTTAGAAATTCTTGATATGCTAACCTTGCCGCATCAATATTTCTCAGTTCATTTGCAAGAATGAATCCGGACATGAATAATGCTTTGGGCGCTCTTTCATCTTTAGGGAATTGCTGATATAATTTTTGATAATATTCCACAGCTTTCTTCAGTGATTCATCCTTTGAAACATTTGGAATCTGGTACATATGATACATAGCGGCGACAGTGAAAATACTTTCCGGAGCTTTTTCGCCTCCCGAATACTCGTTGATAATTTCCTGGTAATCTTTTAATGCTTCGGAATAATTTTTTGCTTTATATTTTTCTGCCGCACTGTTGAACAGAGCTTGATCCTTATGCGAGCTGCAAGCAGAAAAAAGAACAATGATGCTTAATAGAATAGTAGTATATAATTTCATTAAAGAACCTCTATTATTTTAATTTCTTGGTGTGAATATACAATCAAATGCAGGAGTAAGAAAAGGGATTTATTAATCCTTCACTTGCTCTGCCAATTTTAGGGAGTCGCCGCGCGAGTTAGATATTTTTCTTCCGATAGATTCAATCTGCAATTGCAAACAACCTTTGCAGCCAAGCGGATTATCATTAATGCATCTTTTATTAGGATAAATTTGATATTGTTCTCGATATGGACTCGGCGTAAGATCAGGCATAACAACATTAGCACCGGCGTTTAGCCCTTTAATTCTGCCGTCCTCATCAAGTGTTGCAAGAGCAGTTGTTGCGGGGATATGAACTTTCTTTAATACAATTCTTGCCGCAGCCATTGTCCGTAATGTTAGATCAACGTCACCGTCGGATTTATTTTGGTAAGGAGTACTAGGAGACGAAATAAAGGGACTGAATGAGGCCATATCCAAATCGAATTCTTTACACAATAAAATATCGTCTGCTACATCTTCAACGGATTGCATCGGCAATCCAATCATATTTCCCGACCCGATTTGATAACCGATAGTTTTTAGAAATCTTAAGTGAGAAAGCCGGTCTTCCAATTTCTGTTTATTATGGTAAGTAGAATAAAGTTTTGAATTTGCGGTTTCATGTTTTAATAAATAACGATCAGCTCCGGCTATTTTCCATGTGCGGTATTCATCAAATCCTCTTTCGCCAAGACTTAATGTAATTGCCGCATTAGTATCCTGTTTGATCTGGTATATTATGTAAGCGATCCGGTCGGTATTAAAATAATTATCTTCGCCGGATTGAAGTACAATTGTATAAATGCCAAGATTAGAAATCACATGAGCAGTTTCAATAATTTCTTCAGGCGTCATGCGGTAGCGAGTAAGTTTATCGTTGTCTTTCCGCAGACCGCAGTAAAGACAATTTTGTTCGCAGTAATTTGAGAATTCAATTATTCCCCTAAGATGAACTTCATCGCCGCAATAGATAGAACGTACTTCATCCGCACGGTCAAAGAGTTTTTGTTGATCGTTTTTGTCCGTCAGATTTAGAAGAAATATAATTTCTCCTTTCGTCAATTCTTCCTTATGTAATATTGCATTGAGGTTCATAAATTAAAAGAAAACGTCTCTTTCGCCGCTGTTAACTCTCTTGAGCATCTCTTCTGTTTTATGTTTTGTTGTATCGGATAATTTTTCTATTTCGTTTTGAATAAATTTATCAGCAACATTTTTTGTTGCTACTGATGCAAAATCATTTGCATATTCCTTAAATGTGGAAATTGCATTAGGCACACAAAGTTTTCCAATATTACCGGACTTAGCTAATTCCATAAAACGATCACCGGTTCTATTCGATCGGTAACATGCAGTACAGAAACTCGGTAAATATCCTAACCCGCAGCAATCTTTAACAACTTCATCAAGAGTTCTGTGATCTCCCAATTGAAATTGTTCCATTTCATGTTCATCAAGCGACTCTTGCGATTCTTTATAAGCACCCGGAGAAGTTCTGCTTCCAGCACTGATTTGCGAAATGCCAACTTCGAAAACTTCTCTTCTTAACTCGGCGCGCTCCCGTGTAGATAAAATTATTCCAGTATATGGAACGGCAAGACGTATTACTGCAATTAATTTTTTGAAAGAAGAATCATCTACAGCAAACGGCGGCTTGTGAGAAAGCGGCGCATTGAATGCCGGTTCAAGACGCGGGACGGAAATTGTATGAGGACCGACACCAAAGTGGTGATCAAGATTAAATGCGTGACTTAACATTGCGAGAGTTTCAAATTTGTAATCAGTTAATCCAAACAATGCGCCGATGCCTACATCATCAATCCCGGCTTGAAGTGCGCGATCCATTGCATACAAACGCCAGGCATAATCGCGCTTTGGTCCGTCCGGATGCATTTCCATGTAAGTATTATAATGATATGTTTCTTGAAAACATTGATACGTTCCGATACCAAAACTTTTCAGCTTCTTAAATGCTTCGATCGTCATCGGTGCAGTATTTGCATTTACGCGTCTAATATTTCCACCGTTAATATTAACATCATAAATCGTTCGGATCGCCTCGCCAATAAAATCAAGTTCTGCTTTCTTTGGGTGTTCGCCGCAAACAAGTAGAATACGCTTATGCCCTTGCTTAACTAAAAATTCTGTCTCTTCTCTAATTTCATCTAAGGTTAATGTTTTGCGTTTCAGTTCTTTGTTGTCTTTCCGGAATGCACAATACAAACAATTATTAATACAAAGATTGGTTACGTAGAGCGGCGCAAAAAGAACCAGCCGGTTTCCATAAATTTTTTCTTTTACTTCCTTTGCCGTATGATAAAGTTCCTCAGTTATTTCCGGCTCGGAAATATTTAACAACACAGCACTTTCTTTTAGTGATAACCCTTTAGCTTCTTTGGATTTTTGTATTATCTCCTTTTGAAGAACCGGGTCATACAATTTGTCGTTGGTTATTAATGAATTGATTTCTGATTCGTTAATGAATTCCATTCTATGCCTTCATCAATGTATTTTACTCTACATATAGCGGACAATAAATATACCAGCTAAAAACACTTAGAAATCTTGCTCATTTTGAAGGAATTATTAAAATCGAAGAGGTTTTTTCTTAAAAAAGAGAATCAGCTCAAAAATTAATTCTTTGATCTAAGCAAATTGAGATGAGTTTTATTTTTATGGGTTATTGTACTGCGTTTTCCGGAATTTCAATGTATGCACGGGAAGCATTTAACACACATTTAATTCCGTAGGGAATTGTGATGTTATCTTTGATATGACCGTGTTTAACATTATAAAGAACCGGTATTTTTTGATCTTGAAAATATTCAACAATAACTTCATTCAAGGTGAAGGTCTGTTTCGTAGGATCTGATTCAACACAATCTACAAAATGACCAAGGATCACCCCGCGAATCTGTTTTAATATTTTTGTCAAACGAAGTTGATTTAACATTCGGTCAATACGGTATGGTGCTTCATGAATATCTTCTAAAAGTAGAATTGAATCTTTAAGTTTCGGTAGATATTCGGTACCGATAAGAGAATTTAGTAAACTCAAGTTTCCGCCAATAATTCTGCCTGCTGCCCTTCCTTTATTAAGAACATAAAATTTTTCTTTTCGCGGATTTAGTAATCTTCCTATTTTTTTGTTTGAAGTTATTGTTCTCCAAAAAACTTCCTCTGTAAAAGCACTAACTTCATCATGAAAATCAACAGCAACCATCGGTCCGGCAAATGTTATTAATCCTGTTTTAGCAAAAAAAGCCATTTGTAAAGCATTAATATCACTGTATCCGACAAATATTTTAGGATTATTACGAATCAGTTTATAATCAATTTTATCCAGTAATCTTCCGGAACCATATCCGCCGCGGATAGAAAAAATTGCTTTAATCTGTTTGTTCTTAAACATATCATGAAGATCAGATAATCTTTGAGAATCAGATCCGGCAAGGTAACCTTCCTGAGAGCCAACATTTTTGCCTACTTCAACTCGGTAGCCAAGTTTTTCTAAATAATGAACACCACTATTAATTTTTGTTAGATCGTCTGGTGAGGAAGCCGGAGAAATAATACCAATTGCATCTCCTGGTTTCAGTCTTTTAGGTTTTATTATTCCCATTAACAACAAGTTCCGTGATCGAATTCATTTTCAATATAGTAAAAGGTATTATTCGATGCAAAATCAAAGTTTGAATTGACTAACAATTTAGTTGTGTAGAGTTAGATTTGAAATTAGCTAAAAGATGCGATTTTGAGCATAATATGAAGTTTTTATAAATATTTTAGAATAGATGTTGGCAATTATAAGATTTATTCTAGTTTCCGCTGCGTTCAAGTTTTTTTCTATGAGCAATAATCTGAGCATTAACATAAAACACTAAGTTCTCTGCAATGTTAGTTGCATGATCTGCCATACGTTCAATATGGCGAGACATCACAACAAGATGAGTACACGCTTCAATTAATTCATTATTTGATTGCATTTTTGCGACAAGGAAATTGAAGACTTGTTTATTTAATTTATCAACCTTCTCGTCGCTGGCAATAACTTTACTTGCAAGCTCTGTATCATTTTTAATAAAAGAATCTATTGAATTCTTGAGCATCTCCTGTGCTGTGCGCGCCATATCAATAATTTGAGATTCTGAAATAAGAGAACGCTCATTACCTGCTTTCTTTACTCTTTGAGAAATATTTACGGCAATATCTCCGCAGCGTTCTAAATTACTGTTAATCATTATTGCAGACATTACTAAACGTAAATCACTTGCAACCGGTTGAAAAAGTGCAAGTATGTTTTCGCATTGAGTCTGGATCAAGTTATCGTAAGCATCCACTTCAAGATCTTTCGACTTTACACCTTTGCATAATTCAATATTTCCGCTTTCTAAAGCGGTAATAACTTTATCTACCTGATCATCAACAATTGATGCCATTTTGATAAGACTGGTTTTTAAGTTCTCTATTTCTTCACTAAAATGTTCTTGCATAAAATATCCTTTCAAAAATTATCCGAAACGTCCGCGGACATAATCTTCAGTTTGTTTATTAGCTGGTGAAGTAAAAATTTTATTGGTCTCATCTAATTCAATTAATTTTCCTAAATAGAAAAAAGCAGTGTAGTCACTTACACGTGCGGCTTGCTGCATGTTGTGTGTTACAATTACTATAGTAAAATCTTTTTTAAGTTGGAAAATCAAATCTTCAATTTTAGTTGTAGAAATAGGATCGAGTGCGCTTGCAGGTTCATCCATTAAAATTACTTCCGGATCTACAGCTAAAGTTCTAGCAATACATAATCTTTGCTGCTGTCCACCGGAGATATTAGCTCCGGATCCGTTCAATTGATCTTTTACTTCATCCCAGAGTGCAGCCTGTTTCAAACATTTTTCTACTATTGGAGTAATTTGTTTTTTATTCCGTACTCCGTTTAATCTTAATCCCGCAGCTACATTATTAAAAATAGACATCGAAGGAAAAGGATTGGGTTTCTGAAAAACCATTCCGATCCGCTTTCTCAATAGTACGGGATCGGTTTTCATAAGATCTTCGCCATCGAGTAATATTTCTCCTTTAATACTGCCCCCGACAACTTCGTGCATACGGTTAAGACATCTAATAAAAGTTGATTTGCCGCATCCGGAAGGACCAATTATTGCAAGCACTTTATTTTTTGGAATGTCAATCGAAATATTATGCAAAACTTTGTTCTTGCCATAAAATGCATCAAGATTTTTTACCGATATTTTAATTTCCATAAACTTTTGCAAACCTAATTCGTTTTATATTTAGACCGGGTTATAATTCTAAACAGTAAGCTCAAAAGCGAGATTAATAAAATTAAGACTAATGCTGCTGTCCAGGCCTGTTGATTCCAATCTTCAAATGGTGATTTGGCATAATCATAAATGTAAACTGTTAAAGAAGCAATCGGCTGCCCGATATTTGTAGACCAAAATCGATTTCCAAGAGCTGTAAATAATAATGGCGCAGTTTCACCCGCAGCTCTTGATAATCCAAGTAATACGCCGGTTGCAATTCCTTTCCATGCAGATTTAAGAACAATTGCCAAAGTAGTTTTCCATTTAGGGATTCCGAGAGCTAATCCGGCTTCGCGTAAAGTTTGCGGTACCAGCTTTATCATTTCTTCAGTTGTTCGCGTAATTGTGGGAATCATTAGAATGCCTAATGCTATTCCTCCTGCAATAGCAGAAAAATGTTTCATCGGCATAACAACCATAGTATAAGCAACAACGCCAACAACAATTGACGGAATTCCGCTTAACACATCTGTTAGAAATCTTACAACATAACCGAACTTATTATGTCCGAACTCCGATAAATACGTACCGGTCATTATTCCAACAGGAATTCCTATAACACCGCCGATTCCAATTAATATCAAAGTGCCGACGATTGCATTAGCCATTCCACCACCCGGTTCACCAACCGGTTTTGGCATGGCAATAAAGAAATCAACATTTAAATATGTTATTCCTTTTGAAATGGTATAATAAAAAATAAATATGAGCGGAATGATTGCGGCTAGCGCAGCAACAAATGTCAAAGACATCATAATGAAGTTGGTAATCTTTTTCCGATAAAAGAAAAAATTTGGTTTCATAATGTTGTTTTCCATTTCCGCTCCATACTCCAAACCAAAAGCCGTGCAAGCGCATTAATTATAATTGTAATTACAAACAGAACTAACGCCAATTGTATCAAAGCACTTAAATACATTTCTGATGTAGCTTCGGTAAATTCATTTGCAATTACGCTTGCCATTGTATAGGATGGATCGAACAGTGAAGGAGAAATTAATGCACGGTTGCCAATTACCATTGTAACTGCCATTGTTTCGCCAATCGCACGTCCAAATCCCAGCATTGTTGCGCCAAGTATTCCGGACTTAGCATCTTTCAGTACAATAATAGTTGATTGCCATTTTGTAGCGCCTAACGCTAATGCCGCTTCTCTTTGTAAACGCGGAACGGATCTTAATACATCTCGTGAGATTGATGAAATGATTGGCAAGACCATGATGGATAAGATTAATACCGCGGCAAGCATTCCAAATCCATATGGAGCCCCTCTAAAGAACGGAAGGAATCCTAATTTATCCGATAGATAAGGTTCAATATCATTCCTTATCCAGGGTACCAATACAAAAATTCCCCACAAACCGTAAATAACGCTTGGTATTCCGGCTAAGAGTTCAACTAAAAATGAAAGAGGTTTTTCCAACCACGGAGGCGCGACCTCGGCTAAAAAAATTGCTACACCAAGACTAAGAGGTAAAGCAATTATTAATGCTAGAAGTGAAGAGACAACTGTACCGTAAATTATCGGCAGAGCGCCGTAAATTTCCTGAACTGGATCCCAAGTTGAGTTGGTCAAAAAACTCCAGCCAAATTTCTCAATTGAAATTTTCGAGCCATGATACATTTCGTAACCCATAAGTATAACAAGCAGAAAGACCGACACTGCAAAAAGCAATGTCAGTCTTTCGAATATCAAATCACCAAGGTTACGTGAAAAAAATATTTTCTTTAATATATTTTTCTTTTCAGAATTAGTAACAGTATTACTCACTTTCAACTCAATTTGTCTATTTAATCTTCTTTCCGTTAGCGGTTATTGTTGCAATATTCTTTTCACACATTTTAACTACTTGTTTTGGGAGCGGTGCATAATACAAATCAGTTGCAAATGACTGACCTTTGCCCATCGCCCACTTCAAGAATTTCACCATTGCATTAGCTTTCGCTTCATCTTTCATATTTTTATAAACCAACAGCCAGGTAAATCCTGAAATCGGGTATGAATCTTTTCCTGAAGCATCAGTTATTGAAACGCGAAGATCAGCCGGCATATCTTTAGATGAGCCTTCTGCAGCAACAGTAACAGATTGGAAAGTCGGTTCAACAAATTTGCCTGCTTTATTTTTCATGTTTGCATAAAGAATATTATTTTTTACAGCATATGCTAATTCAACATAACCGATCGAACCTTCGGTCTGTTTTACAAGTCCGGCAACACCGTCGTTTCCTTTTCCACCCAAACCAACAGGCCAATTAACCGAAGTTCCTTTTCCAACCTTTGTTTCCCAATCCTTGCTTACTTTGAACAGATAATCCGTGAAAATAAAAGACGTGCCGCTTCCATCTGAGCGATGAGTAACTGCAATGGATTTATCCGGAAGATTTAATTTCGGATTTATTTTTTTAATTGTGGCATCATTCCATTTAGTAATCTTGCCTAAGAAAATGTCTGCGAGAATTGCACCATCTAAATTTAATCCTTTACCAACATTCGGTAAATTATAACATACAACAACAGCACCCATGACAGTTGGAATGTGTAGAACATCGGTTCCTTGTTTAGATTTAGCCTCTGCTAATTGTTGATCTGACATTGGTCCATCTGTAGCGCCAAAATCAACGGTTCCTTCTGTAACTTGTTTAATTCCGCCGCCGCTTCCGATAGCTTGATAATTAAATTGAACACTTGTTGCGTTTTTATATTCATCAAACCATTTTGAATATATAACTGCCGGAAAAGTAGCACCGGCGCCATTTAATTGCAATTGCGCATGTGCAACAGATGCAACTGTAAGTATAAGAATTATTGCTGATACGATTGATCTAAATTTCATTTTATTCTCCTATTTTCGTTTTGTTAAAATGTGAATGCAAATGTTACTCTGCCCTGCAAATTGCTCGATGCTATAGATCCGTTTGTATTCGTTACTGTTTGAGGTGTGAATATTTCTATGTTAGGAATTATGCTTACATTTTTTGCAACCTTGTAATCAAGACCGGCTAACAATAAAGTTGTTTTATCATTGTCAAGATCGGTATTCGGATCGTAGCTGTCATATCTTGCAACTAATCTGAAATTATCTGTTAGGCTAACCCATGCCCAGAAAGAAAATCCCATAGTACTTTGATCCATCAGCGCACCGGTTGTTTTGTAACCATTCTGAATGCTTCTTGTAAAGCCTTCGAATCCAAATGCAAAATCACTTTTCAGTTGATAGTTTAAGAACAGTGCTGCTACGTAAGCATTATTTGGTTTTGTAGTTTTGTCAAAAGAATCTGTAACATCTGACTTGGAATTGTAATCATAATATAATGTTGCCTGGAAACCATCAACCGGTTTAATCTGAACTAAAGCATAATACCGTTTGTATTTATCCGTTTCAGGTCCGTTACTAGAATTGTTTGCTAGCTTGACCCAATAGTTTACCGAACCGCCATCCGTAATCTTTCCTTTTAGATCAATACCAAAATCTCTTGAAGAAACAATTCCATTTAAATCCATGATTGTCTTTTCCAAAGAACGGTAACCCCAGGCAGCTTCCGAAATATCAAAAGCCGGAGTTGGAGAGATACCAAAAATCAAATCAGAACCGCTGAAAATTCCTTTCCATTTTAAATATGCATCTTTAACCATAACACCAAGTTTTCCACCGCCGGTATTCGAGTTTGCACTCTGATCCGACTCTAAACGGAAACGTGCATCAAAATTTTCTGCAACTGTAATGTCCGAGGTAAAATAAATTCTTCTAAATTGGAAACCATTTAAGTTTTGTTGGTTACCGTCAACATTATTGATGTTATAGAAGTAATCGCCAAACATTAAACCACTAAGTTTTACTCTATCGGTCACGTTCTGAGCAAAACTAAGCGATGCAAACAAAACCAATATTATCGAAATGGTGTATATTTTTTTCATACTAAGATTCCCTTATTTTTTGTGATGATCAAACTTATAATTTGAATGTTAACTCAATGTTATGGTAATGTTAAGGAATTGTTAAGAATTTTTGTGAGAGAGAATAGTATGTGGATCAAACCCGCATTAGTCAAATAATAATTCATTAATTATGCTTATGCAGTTAATGTTTCTTTTTTATTTGGCAATAAATGAAGAAGCATATAACCCAAAATCGAGAATATGAATCCTAATATAAACCACTCCTTCTGAGTTCTATTTTTCCCTTTAGCTTTGAATGAACATAAACTTCCAAATACTAATCCGATTACTGCATACCAGAGACCAAACATATTATCCTCCAATTTGTTTGGTCAAAGATCAGAATTTAGTATTACCTTAATATTATGACGGCGTTAAGGAATTGTTAAGTTTAAGGCAGGTTGTGTTGATACTATAGCAATATTCTTATTCCTTTTTTCTCTCTTCAATGAATGGAGAAGCTATTAACCACACACCTACAACAAGATCAATAACAATCCAGATTGGTTTTGTTAAATGTATTTTTAAGATAGGCTGGAAGAGAATGGCTAAACAAATAAAAATAATTGATTCAATATTTTTTTTCTTTTTCCTAGCGTCATAAGCTAAAAAGCTGAAACCAATTAAAGCAAGAGTTCTTACAAGATCGTAAAACCAATAAAGCATATCAAAAGGGCAAATGAATAAAATAATTGCCGCTATAAGCTTAACAAGGTTAACGTTGATTTTCTGTATCATTGGCTTCCCGCGAAATCTTCATATTTATAATAGTAAGATAATTTTATTTTTCACAGAAATTTTTCATGTTTAGGAAAAAATAACCAACCCCCACCAAAGGTGGTGGCTTTCAAAATAAAAGTATTGTCATTCCGTGCTTGACACGGAATCCAGAGTGAAAACTAAGTCATAGATTCCGGTTCTTCGCTTCGCTCGACCGGAATGACATTCAAAACAAAACGTACATTAACATCTACTAAGACGATGGTTTTCTATTTCGAATAAAATGCTTATTCCTCATTAACGATTAATATGATCTTACCTTCAATACTCGATTGATCAAGAAGCTTGTGAGCTTCTACAGCGCTGGTAAGCGGCATCTTCTTCGCAATTACAGGTTTAATTTTACCTTCTTTTAATAATCCAAACAGCGCAGTAAGATCTTCCTTAAACCAGTCGGGATGTTTTTTACGCAGCGAAGTGATAGCGTAAAATGTTGCCGATATTTTATTCGGTAGAATGTCCCATAGTTTTATTTTTATGAAACCAAGAATTATATCCAGCATACTTCCATTAGTCATTACAGCTTGCTGGAAACCATACGCAACTAAAATACCGCCGGGTTTAAGAGAATTAATTGATCTCTTAAAATAATCGCCCCCGATACCGTCAAATACAGCATCAACGCCGGTACCAGTAAAAGTTTTAATCCGTTCTACAAAATCTTCGGATTGATAATCAATCGGGATCGCGCCTAAACTTTTAATCAAATTGTGTTTGGATTTTCTTGCCGTTCCGTACATTTTTAGATCGAGTAATTTTCCAAGTTGAAGCAATGCAGTGCCCACCGCTCCTCCTGCGCCGTGCACTAAGATACTTTGACCTTTCTGAATTTTTGCCGAGCGGTGAAGAATTTGATATGCCGTCATATAAGAAAGAATTAAGCTGACAACCTCTGCATCATCCAAGCTTTTTGGTACAGAGATTAAAGTATCCTGATGAAGACAGATGTATTCGGTGTAAGCGCCGTAAACAGTTAATGCCGCAACTTTTTGACCGACCTCGAATACAAAAGCATCTTCGCCACATTTATCTACAATTCCAACCATATCATACCCGGGTGACAGCGGCGGTTTTTTTCTTACTTCAGGATACATTCCTTTACGCAGAAGTGTATCTGTAAATGCTGCGCTTGTTACCAAAACTTTTATTCGTACTTCGCCTTTTTCCGGTTCCGGTAAATGTTCTTCTTCAATAACCTTAAGAACTTCGGGAGGACCGAATTTTGTAATAATAACTTTTTTGTAACTCATTTCTTCTCCTTTATTATTATTGCTGCCTGTTGTAAGCAGGCGCAACTATTTTTTATTTATTAATTATGTTTTACAATCACATTTGAACGAACAACTTGTACTGGAATATCAAACCTCCAGTGACTCAATCCTCCTTAGGCGGACAAGTATGACCGCATCGAATTTATCCGCCGTCCTTCCGGCGGAGAAGCGACCAAGCTGGAATGCGGGTTATGCATTCACTCTTAATTCTGTTTCTCCAATATAATTTGTTAGTTCTCCAAAATAGAGACAATATAATGCATGCTCACTTCCCAGATAAATTCTCTGTAATTCATGTGATGGAATGTCACTAAACTCGTTCACATCTACTAATGGAGATAATATCAGTGCAACATTCTTTGTTAATCTTAATATAGTTTTTAATAGAATATCCGCAGGAGGATGCGTATTTGAATTTTTAAATCTGTAAGTATGGTTTGACCTTCTTGTATCTGCCCAATCAGGATCTAAAAATGCTGAATTAATCTCGGGCAAATTATTTAATAATTTCTCATTCATTATATCGCCCAATATAAAAGTAACCTTATCAGATAGGCCGGCTTTGTTAATATTTTGTATTGCTTGTTTTTGATGATTCTGATTTATCTCGATTGAATAAACGTGAGCAGCAAAAGTTGCAAGAGATATTGTCGTGAATCCGGCACCGGTGCATGTTTCAAGAATCGTTCTGTCCTTAAATCGTTCTGAAATAATGTTAGTGATTTTTTTATCAATCCCCATTTTAAATGTATTCTCATCTGCAATATAAAAATCACCAAATTTTTCTTTGATTCTATTTGTGTCCATATTTAATAATTTTTAATTCATAACGACGTTGCCGCGAGCCGGTTAGATATTATCATCAACTAATCTTCTTTTATTGATTTAGAAATCTCTCTCATTAAAGGACCTAATTTTTCAATATTTTCGGGAGTTGTCCAACAAGCCACCTTATAAAAATATTTTTCTGTTTCTACGTAATCTTGACAGAAATATATTTCAATGGCTTTCGCTAAATCTCCTCCGGTATATTGATATTCTGTTTGTATTATTTTATAACCGTTGTTATTTATGTTTCTTTTACTTATCTGTTTGTAATTCTTATAGTTTGTTTGATAGTCTTTTGTAATTGTCTCGTAATAGTCTTCAACATTATTACAAACTACTCCTAGCCCTTTTAGCTCCTCTTTCGATTCGTCAAGTACTATCAGATATATATTTTTAACTCCATTTTGAAATTGCAGTTTTGCACCTTCCACCAAAGTATATGTCCGCATCATAATATTCGGCACAGAGATATCAAATGAGTGCCCTACTTTTATTCTTTGTGTGTTTGTTTGTGACAGCAAGTTCATTGCCGTAAAAATTATTATTAACACTACTACTTTTTTCATATTATACCTCTGCTTTTAAATTGAGAACCTATCTATTAATCAATCCGCCAAATTATTTCACAAGTTCCGGTCTTCCACATTCTCTAAACTTACCAGAAATAAATTCTATAATGTGTTGATGTTCCTCTGCACCGTTACCGGTAATATAGATGGGTCTACCAAATGCAATATAAACTTTTTTTGAAGTATCAATTTTACCGGCTTCTTTTATAAGCTTTCCATTTCCCCATGCATCTGTAATAAGTGCTATTGGAATAACCGGAACGTTATTTCTTTTAGCTAATTTATTCCCGAGTGAATTAAATAATGCCGGATCCAGAACGATAGATCTTGTCCGTTGAGGAAAAATTATTATTGATTTACCAGCCTTAAGTTTTTTACTTCCTTCCTCGAGTACTATCTTCAAATCTTCGCGTGGATTTTCTCTTCCAACTAAAATAGGATCTCTTGCAAGCGCAACCGGTCCAAACAACGGATACTTGCTAAGTTCCTCTTTAATTACATACACAACAGGTTTAATTGGACGAATAATTGCAGGAAGCACAGTTGTTTCTAAAGTGGTCATATGATTCCCAACAAAAACAACCGGGCCTACTGCCTTTCTTATATTATCCATTCCGGATAAATGGAATTTAACTCCGGCACGTTCTAAACTTTTAAAAGTATCAAGTGAAGAATCATACCATTTTTCATCGTTATAAATTCCATTTTTTGCTTGTTTGTTCGAATACAAAAGTATACGAAGCATGTTTGTAAAAAAATAAAGTGATGGAAGGGATTTTTTTTTATAAAGTTTTGTATCCGTTTTATATTCGTCTTGATCGGATATTCTGTTGCGGAAAGTATATTCTTGTTGCATAACTCGCACTAATTTTAGAATGAAATTACAAAATGATAAAAATCATTCCAAGGTTATTTTGAGTTTAAAATGATGGGAAAAAATGAAGTGAGAAATGTGAAAAATAAATTTGTGACCCCAACGAGATTCGAACTCGTATTGACGCCGTGAAAGGGCGCTATCCTAACCATTAGATGATAGGGCCAATGTTTAGTCAACAAATTTTTTGGGGTGAGCAATGGGGATCGAACCCACGACCTTCTGGGCCACAACCAGATGCTCTAACCAACTGAGCTATGCTCACCATAAATTCCAAAATTCCAAATAACAAAACTGTGTATGCCCAAGTGGACTCGAACCACTAACCTACAGCTTAGAAGGCTGTTGCTCTATCCAATTGAGCTATGGGCACATTAATAAAAAAAGAACGTGCTAATAATTCTATTAACACACATTCACTCTATTGTTGTCGGGGCGACAGGATTCGAACCTGCGACTTCTTGGTCCCAAACCAAGCGCTCTAGCCGGGCTGAGCTACGCCCCGATCTAATCTTCTTATCAAACATTCAAAAAACGTAAAATTTGCTTCTAATACAACTTTCTCTTTAATCGGGAAGTTCTAACCGCGCTAAATAATACCTGATCAATTTTCATTTTAGGGCTTCAAAAATATAGTATTAGTTTAGAAATGTCAATTTATGACGATTCATTTCCCTTCTCTCTTATTATTTATATCTTTACAAAAAACAAAGTGAAGAATGTCGTTACCTTTCTTTTTTACCAAAAAATATCTGAGATCAAAGAAAGATTCCCGCTTTCTCTCGGTAATCTCATACATAACAATTACCGGTATAGCGCTTGGAGTTGCGGTTGTAATTATTGCGTTAACTATTTTAGATGGTTTTGATAAAGTTATTACAGAAAAAATTATCAAATTCAATTCACACATTAAAGTTATTTCTTTTGGAAATAGAAATCTTCCTTCCTTTTCTGAAACTGTACCGCAGATTGAGACAGTATTTAAAGATATTACATCCATCCAACCGTTTGCTTCAAAGCTTGCTATAATTAAATCAAAAAAAATGACTGAAGGAATTACACTCCTTGGTGTGCAGAGCGGTAATTCCGAATTAAACAATTTTATGCAGAGCGGCAATTTCGATCTGACACAATCTGAAAATGAATTACAAAAAATTATTCTTGGTAAAACTCTCGCAGAAAAACTTTTTGTTAAAGTTGGTGATGTTGTAACAATCTTCTGTTTGCGGAAAGATCAAATCCCGACTGCAGATAACCCGCCTGGGATAGAACAATTTACTGTTTCCGGTATTTACGAAAGCGGAATGAGTGAATACGACGACTTGAATGCGTTCATAAATCTTAATGTTGCACAAGATATTTTCGGTATGGGCGATCATATCTCCGGTTACAATATAAAGTTGAAAGATCTGACAAATGTGAATGTGGTTGCAGACCGCCTTCAAGATTTACTCGGTTATCCATATTATGTACGTACAGTCTTTCAATTACATCAAAATATTTTTACATGGATCGAACTGCAGAAAAAACCGATACCGATAATTTTGGGATTAATTATTTTCGTAGCGGTCTTCAACATTGTCGGAACATTATTGATGATTGTTCTTGAACGGACAAATGCAATTGGAATTTTACGCTCGCTCGGCGCTAACAGAAAATTGATTATCAAAACATTTTTATATCACTCGGCGTTTCTTACTGCAATCGGTGTAATGGTTGGAATTGTACTAGCATTTGTCCTTAGCATTCTGCAGCAGGATTTTGATATTATTTCACTTCCCGGTAAGGTCTATTTTATTACAAAAGTACCGATCTCGATCGAACTGAATAATTATTTGCTCGTTACTGCGGTTACAGTAGTAATATCTTTAGCTGCTTCATTTCTGCCGGCATTTATAGCATCAAGAATAAAACCGATATCAGCAATTAGGTTTGAATAACATGATAGAATTTTTTATTGCAAAAAGATATTTGAAAGCGAAACGGAAAATGAATTTCATCACGATCATTTCGCTTTTATCAACCACCGGAATTACGATTGGCGTTGCCGCGCTTGTTGTAGTTCTATCGGTCTTCAACGGTTTCGGTTCGCTCGTTACTTCCATTATGGTAAGCTTCGATCCGCATATCAGAATTTCCGTGATAGATGAGAAAGGATTTTCTAAGATCAACTCGGTGGAAAATATTTTGCATCAGACAAAAGAAGTAACCAGCTATTCACCTTTTGTTGACGGCAAAGCAATTCTTCTCAACAGAAAAAATTATGAGATAGTTAATCTCAAAGGGATTCAGATAGATGATAAAGACAGATCATGGGGAGTTGCATCAAAAATTATCAGTGGCTCTTTCGATCTGAATGATGATCAATCCGAAAAAATAATTTTAGGTTTGCCGCTCGCTCTCCGCCTCTCATCGCGTGTGGGCGATACAATAACTGTAACTTCCGCTTACAACATTGAAAGAACGATCACAACTCTTTCTATTCCGCAGACAAGAAGATTTGTTGTATCGGGTATTTTCGAATCGAACAATAAAGATTACGACGGCTCTTCTGTTTTCACATCAGTTTCCAGTTCGCAAAAACTTTTTGGGCTGAAAGATCAAATTACCGGCTACGAGATACGCCTAAACGATTTCCACAATGCGGAGAAAATTAAAAACGAACTTCAAACCAGAATCGATACAAAATTATTTTCGATCAACACATGGTATGATCTTCACAAAGAACTTTACAACGTGATGCTGATAGAAAGATGGGGCGCGTACATTCTTCTCTGTTTAATAATTGCCGTTGCCGTTTTTAACATTTTTGCTTCTCTTACTATGACCGTAATTGAAAAGAAGAAAGACATTGGCGTTTTGCGCTCGATGGGAATTAATCAAAGATCAATCAGAAAAATATTTATGTTCGAAGGACTTCTCGTCGGTGTGATCGGTACGGTTATCGGTCTAATACTTGGAATTGTGGTTTGTTACCTGCAGATAAAATTTAATTTCTATCCGCTCGATTCAACAAAATACATTATCAACGCAATGCCGGTTGAAATAAGACTAAGCGATATATTCGCGATCGGCTTGATGGCTTTGCTGATGGCATTTATCGCTGCAATTTATCCGGCTAAAAGAGCCGCTAATACAAAAATTATTGATTCAATAAAATATGAATGACCATGAACGAAATTATTATTGAAGCAAAGAACATTCACAAATCATTTTACAAACAGAACGAGCATAAGCTGGAAATTTTAAAAGGTGTTTCTCTGCAAGTTGAAAGTAAAATGATCAGCGTTATCGTCGGGGCTTCCGGTGCGGGTAAAAGTACGCTTCTTCATATCCTAAGCGGATTGGATAATGCCGATGAAGGCGAGGTAAAAATAAAAGGAACAAATATTTTTTCTCTCTCCGATGATAAACTTTCCAAGTTTAGAAATAAGCATATCGGATTTGTATTTCAGTTCCATCACTTACTGCCGGAGTTTGATGCCGTGGAAAATGTTGCGATACCATTGATGATCTTCGGCGAAACAAAATTAAATTCCGCTAAGCGTGCTGAAGAACTGCTTGCTCTTGTTGGATTGAGCGACCGCATTCATCACAAACCGGCGGAACTTAGCGGAGGTGAACAGCAGAGAGTTGCAGTTGCGCGCGCACTTGCTAATAATCCCGATATAATTTTTGCAGATGAACCAACCGGTAATTTAGATTCCGTTAACAGCGAAGCTTTACATAAACTTTTTGTAAAACTTAGAGATGAGTTGAAGGTTACTTTTTTAATTGTAACGCACAACCAACGGTTGGTTGGTCTCGGCGATAAAGTTTTTGAAATGAAGGATGGAGTTATTCACTAACCTCATCTTTTGACCCACCCCTTTATCCCCTCCCAAGAGGGGAATTTTAAAAAGTCCCCTCCAACGGAGGGGAAACCGGCGAAGCCGGAGGGGTGGGTAAGAAAACAATTGACAACAATTCCCTTTTACGCTAAGTTGAGTTAGTACCAAATCAATTCTTTAAACGGGGTACTTTGTTTGGATATTTGAGAACAAAGAAAATAGATTTACTTTTCTGTCTGCAAATAAATTTTATAAATAAACAACTATCGCGATTGTATCGTAGACGGGTTAACTAATATTTAGCTGTATTAAAAATTATGAATATCTTTATTCAACAATATCAAAACCTTGATCAGACAATTAGGAATGAATACGAAAGATTAGGATTGAAATGTTTATCAGAAGTCAAAATTAATGATGAACATTCATTAAGCTTTTTTACTCATTTTCTAGATAAAGTAAAAAGTATCAATTCTTTTCACTTCTATAAAAATTTTAATGAGATATCATTTATAAGTGATGATCTAAAATATTATACAGCGCTTACATATTTACTTCGTCCTTATATTAATAATCCTCTAAAAGAGAAAATGACATATCATCAAACTCTGGAAGATAAAAGGTATCTAAGTTATGCTAGTATACTTTTCCAGTTATTTTACAATTATTGGGACAGAATTGGAGATTTAATTTATAGCTTCATAAAAACATCATTAAAAGAAAGAGAAGTTTACTTTAACACTGTTTTAGACAAGATTGATGATACAGTTAAGGAATCAGAATATTTTATTGCATTGAATACGTTATATAAAGATAAGCTCTTGAATCTATTTAGAAAGAGAAAAGAAATCGTTCACTATTTTCAATTGACATCTGAAATTTATGTCGGAACATTTACTAACTATGATGATATTGAAAAATTGAAAGAAGCACAAAATATTAAAGAATCACTGCCCGACTTATTTAAAGAAAATATTGAATATACTTTTCAAGGATTCGAATTAGCAATAAAATTTATAAACCAAAAAGGGATACAAAAATAAAATACAGCTAACCCGCGCTTCAACCACGACCGCTTCTTCGCATGAAGTATGGCGGATAAATTTCTGAAAGGAGAATTAAAACAAAGTTGTTAACATATTAATGATTAACACGGAGAATTAGAATGAAAAGATATTTATTAATTCTAATCATTCTTGGGTTCAAAATAATTACTGCGCAAGGCACGGATGAATTCCGTTACAAGGATTATTTAAATAATTCATCAGGCACATTGGGACTATTTATAGACTCTTTAAACAAATCTAGCGGATATGTTTCCGTTAACGGGGCGGATACTCAAACCCTGGTTAAAGCACCGGACTGGAACTGGGGAGACGGAGAGAAAACAAGCGGTTTCTTTCCTCAAAGCCACACTTACAATAGCACAGACAAAAATTATGTTTTGAAGGTAACGGCATATTATCCCGGCGGGAAGTCCGATAGTATTGAAATCGCCGTACGGTTTCAAGCTTATACGATTGATAAAATTCAACTGCCCGATTTCTGCAAGGTAACGATCCCGAACAGAATTATTAGACTTGGCGCGCATTGTTTTACAGCGCCGGGGAATCTAGCGGTATTCCCGGATAGTCTTTTTTCATCCATTACACGGGAAGACATGGAATATATTCTTACTGCCGTCGCATCAATACAAGCGGAAATGGTAAACAATAATTTGTACGAATACCAGGGCAAATTTGAAGAGGTCGTTTTGAGAGATTCCGTATTCGGGGGCGGCTATTCTTTATGGAATACCGATCCCGTTGCGTTTGTTTTGAATGATAATTATTTCAAAGGGAGTATAGGTTTCTCAAGCTTCTTCCACGAGATGGGTCATAATATGACGCTAAATACACCGGCGGATTTTATTTACGGTGGAAAAATAGACGGGAAGGGCAACGCGGTTTATTCGGAAACTCTTGCCAATATTTTTGGGCATGTTTCCGGTCTGGAACTGGTAAACCGCGCCGCTCAGTTCGGTTTAGATCCGAGCATTGTCGTCGATATTAAACAATCTCTTCTCTCGTCCTTCAAATTCATGACCAACGCTTATTCCGGCTATATAAGTTCCGGTAAAATTTTTCATTCATGGGACGATGCTTCGACGCCGACTGATGAAACATTGCAGACATTTTTAACTATTGCGTATAAATTTTTTGAGCAGGCAGAATTAAACAATAAGAATTACATGACGGCATGCAAGAGAATGATGCAATTGTTCCAGCACTTTAATCTTGATTGGGAAAACAGGTATTCGCCTCTCGCGAACTCGCAAAGCGCGGAAACATTCAGAGCTACCTTGCTCGCCGCCGCAATTTCTTTCGGTCTAAATATGGATCTTAGGAACGATTTCCGGGATTTGAATTTCCCGGTAGACAACAATATATATAACGAGCTGCTTAATACTGTTGCTACGAACGTAAATGATAAATTATATATTAACGGCAAATATTCTCTCGGGCAGAATTATCCCAATCCTTTTAACCCGGTTACAACTATCGAGTATGAAATATCGAGCCCGTCAGATGTGAAAATCGAGATATTCGACGTTATGGGAAGAAAAGTTGCAACTCCGGAAGATAAAGTACGGGGAGCCGGAAGGTACACGTTAAAACTCAGCGGTGATAAGTTAAGCAGCGGAATTTATTTTTATAAAATTACAGCCGGCAATTTTGTTCAAATAAAGAAAATGATTCTATTAAAGTAATGCCTAACCAGCTTTTGCACCTGACTGCGTTTTCGATGCGGTCTTATTGAGTCACAACAGCTGTTTATTTTCAGAATTAAATCTTACTTATTTACTCAATCATCAACCGGATACCAAAACCGGTATCAAATTTTTAGTAGCCCCCTAAAATCTCTTAAGAATCATTATAAATATTTTTATATTACTTTTAATCTTTAACAAAACCTGCGAGGCAGAGATGAACGTGTTATTCTTTTTAGCAATTCCGATTGTTTTATTTTTTTTGGCAAGCAAATTTTACGCAAAGTATATAGCAAAAGTTCTGGGTGAAGATCCGAATCATCCAACTCCTGCAGTAACAATAAACGACGGACGGGATTATGTTCCGACAAAACGCTACGTTGTATTTGCCCATCATTTTTCAGCAATAGCCGGCGCCGGTCCAATTATAGGACCAACAATGGCAGTGCTATACGGATTTATCCCCGCATGGATGTGGGTAGTAGTCGGCGGAATTTTTCTCGGTGCGGTTCATGATTTTACAACGATGTTCATCAGTCTGCGTGAAAAAGGAAAATCAATTGCGGAAGTTGCAAGAACCACTCTTGGCAAAACCGGTTTTAATTTAATGATCACTTTTACAATTATAATGCTGCTTTTGGTTTGCTCATCTTTTTTGAGTGCAACGGCAATTTCTTTAACATCACTTTGGCCTCTAACAAAACTTGGAGTTGCCGGAACCGACACGATATTAAAAACCGTAACAACCGATGGAGTTACTTACGGAAAAATCGGCGGCATCGCTTCTACTTCTGTAATCTTTATAACTTTATGCGCACCATTTATTGGCTGGCTTATCCATAAGAAAGGAATTAAAACATTATATGCATATCTGCTGGCTTCCGCAATCTGCGTTGTCTCTGTTCTTCTCGGAATTCAATTCCCGGTTTCTCTTCAGCCGTTTCATTGGATTATTATAATATCAATTTACGTTTTAATCGCTTCCGGAACACCGGTTTGGGTTATTCTTCAACCAAGAGATTTTATAAACGTACAAATTCTTTACGGCGGAATTATTTTAATGGCAGTTTCTTTGTTGTTTGTAGGTTTCGGCGGTGCAGTTGTATCGCTTCCAGATTTTAATTTTGCCGAAGGAGCTAAAAGTCTTGGCATGATTTGGCCCATGATGTTTATAACAATTGCATGCGGTGCAATATCAGGATTTCATTCGCTTGTTGGTGGCGGAACAACATGCAAACAGCTTTCAAATGAAACAGATGCGCGTAAAGTAAGTTTCAATTCTATGCTTTTGGAATCACTCCTTGCTGTTTGTGTTCTTCTTGCAATCGGTGTTGGATTAAGTTTTGTGGATTATAAATCTATTGTATGGCCGTCGGATCCGCTGGTTAAGTCTAATCCAATTTTAGGATTTTCTTTGGCAGCGGGAAATTTATTCCATCAAGGTTTAGGAATTCCAATTTCTCTCGGTACTGTATTTGGGATTTTACTTGTTGAAGGATTTGTAATTACCACTCTTGATGCGGCTGTAAGATTGAATAGATATTTATTCGAAGAGTTGTGGGTAATTCTTTTTAAGAATCCAAAACCTTTCTTAAAAAATTACTGGTTCAATTCTTTATTGACTGTTATTTTCATGTTCATACTTGCCTACTCAAATGCATTCTCTGTTCTTTGGCCGATCTTCGGAACTGCAAATCAGCTTCTTGCCGCACTTGCATTAATAACAGTTTCAAGTTGGTTGGTTTTAAAAGGAAAGAAATATTTCTTTGCGCTGTATCCGGCTCTCTTCATGCTCGCAACTACAATAACGTCTTTAGTCATACTGTTTTTGGATTACGTTGAGAAGAGCAATTACATTCTTATCGCGGTAGATACTTTACTATTTCTGCTTTCGCTTGGTGTTGTTGTCTTAGCTGTAAATATTTTCTTGAAAAAAACTAAAAGAGTGATTGTTTGACGAGGGACAATTTATTAACACACCCCTTAAGTCCCCTCCTTGGAGGGGAAACGGCGTAGCCGGAGGGGTGGGTAAGAAAACAAATCCTCAAGTGTTTAACAAGAAGGAGATCAACATGCAGTATCGAGAACTTGGACGTACGGGCTGGAAGGTTTCTACAATTAGTTTCGGTGCATGGGCAATTGGAAGCGCTTGGGGTACAGTAGATGATAAAAATTCTTTAGCTGCACTTCATCGTGCTTTGGATAGCGGTGTAAACTTTTTTGATACGGCAGATGTTTATGGCGACGGACGCAGTGAACGCCTTTTAGCGCAGCTTAAGCGTGAGCGAAAAGAGAATTTCTATATTGCAACCAAAGCAGGACGTATCCTCAATCCGCATACAGCAGAAGGTTACAATCGTTTGAATATTTCTAAATTTGTTGAAGACAGTTTAAAGAATTTAAATACAGATTCACTAGACCTTTTGCAATTGCATTGCCCGCCTACAGAAGTTTATTATACGCCGGAAGTGTTCGATATTCTAGATGACCTGGTTCATGCTGGTAAGATCCGCTACTATGGTGTAAGCGTTGAAAAAGTTGAAGAAGCACTTAAGGCAATTGAATACCCTGGTGTCCAATCTATTCAAATTATCTTTAACATTTTCAGGCAAAGACCACGGGAATTATTTTTTACGGAAGCCGCGAGAAGAAAAGTGGGAATTCTTACACGCCTGCCGCTCTCCTCGGGAATGTTAACAGGAAAGTTGAAATCCAACAGCAGTTTTTCATCAGACGATCACCGTGCATTCAATCGGTATGGTGAAGCTTTTGACCGCGGTGAAACTTTTTCCGGATTAGATTACGAGATTGGTTTGCAAGTGGTTGAATTATTACGACAATTAAAACCAAATAATTTTAGCATGGCACAAATGGCGCTGCGTTGGATTCTGATGTTTCCCGAAGTTACATGCGCTATACCGGGTGCAAAAAAACCGGAACAAGTTGATGAGAATGTTCAGGCTGCAGATTTACCACCGCTGTCTGATGAAACGATGTCTGCAATAGAAAAAATCTATAATCAAGAAGTGCGAAAGCACGTGCATCATTACTGGTAATTTAAAACCTCAACATTGTATCCGTTGGCTGGTTAATTAATAGTTAAACAGTATGAAACAATTCAAAGATTCGGAGAGTTTATGAAATCATCTCGAGATGTTCTTATCCAAACAAATAAAATGGATGCGGCAGCAATATTCTACGAAAAGGTTCTTGGTTTTAAAGTCATTGAGCGAAGTGAACAATTAATCGGATTCGAGACGGGAAGTTTTCGACTTTTTATCGACAAGGGAGAATCATACGGTCCGGTCTTTGAATTTTATATTCCTAATCTCGAACAAGCAAAGAGAACGCTTGTAGAAAATGGTTGTCGGATTGAAGTGGAAGATCCGAAGGTCCCATGTTGTTATTTGCGTGATCCATTCGGTTTAATATTTAATTTAGCTGAAAAGAAGAATCCAAAATAAAATGTAAGAACACACTGTCTAACAGGCGTCTCAAGCGGAACGCTGTAGTCGGTCGAGGTATTTGTAGTTATAGTTAAACTTATTTGTTCTGTATTTGTGTAAGTGAATTACATAATCAAAAAATTAAATTATTAGTAGCGGAAACTTTGTGGCGTCCGCTTAAACGAAACGTCGTTATAAAGCTTTAGTGTTTTTTAAAAATATATCATGGAATTATTGAGGTGCTATGAAAACTAGTGATGAACCAATTATTGTAGAACAAACATTTAATTCATCTATTGAATCTGTTTGGGATTCAATTACAGAAATTGGACAAATGCGACATTGGTATTTTGAAAACATTCCTGCATTTAAGCCTGAAATTGGATTCGAGACTAAATTTAGTGTGCAAAGTAACGATAGAAATTTCCTACATATGTGGAAAGTGACTGAAGTTAAACCGCTGAAAATGATAAAATATAGCTGGATATTTAAGGATTATCCTGGTAAATCATCAGTTACTTTTGAATTATTAAAACAAGATAATTTAACAAAGTTAAGGCTTACGGTCGATGTTCTAGAAAACTTTCCTGAAGGTATTTCTGAATTCACAAGAGAGAGTTGTATTGCTGGCTGGAAATATTTTATTAATAATAGACTTAATGATTATTTAAAAAATAATTAGATAGCATATAACCTACATTATAAACTAAAATATGGAGAGTAAAATGGATAAAATAATGAAGTTTGGAGAAGATGTTGAAGGATATAACATTCCTGTTCTAAATGAACGAGAAATAAGAGCATCAGCAGGAATATTCTTTTTAGTTATTTTAATCTCTTTAATGCTCATCCTATTCAAAGGAGATTTTTTAATGATTAAGTATGTTATAACTATATTCCTTACTGATTTTATAATACGTGTCTTTGTTAATCCTAAATTTTCTCCTTCATTAATCATTGGGCGTTTGATTGTTAGGAATCAAGTCCCCGAATATGTTGGGGCTCAACAAAAAAAGTTTGCCTGGATAATTGGTGTAGTTTTGGCAACTATAATGTTCATTTTTCTAGTGGTAGTAAATGCATTTAGCCCAATAACGGGTATTATCTGTCTAATTTGCCTTATATTCTTATTCTTTGAATCTGCGTTTGGTATTTGTTTAGGATGTAAATTTTATTCAATGTTTTATAAAGAAAAAGCTCAATACTGCCCTGGTGAAGTTTGTGATGTAAAATCAAAACAAGATATTCAAAAAACATCCAAGGTTCAGATACTTATTGTTTTTGGACTTATTGTATACATTTTCATTACAGCCATTTTATTTAATGATAGTTTTAGTAAAAAACCATATGATTTGTTTGGAATTGTAAATTCTACTCAAACTAAATAAAAGATACACTAATGTTTTGTGGAGATACACGGAGTTTATAAAAAAAAACACATCAATCAATAGAAAACAAAGAAAAATAATTTGCATATAAACAGCACATCAACAGTGACCGCTTCTCTGCCTACGGCAGATAAATTCGATACGGTCGTAGTGATTATTTCGGGTTTAGCTTTTCAAAGTAAGTTGTTTTTTAAGTAGGTGATTAGTAAACAAACTGATTTTAAAAATAAAGTTGCGTTAATAATCTAGCAAAGCCGGGCTGGGCGACAGGCTTCATGCAGCCTAGTTATATAAACTTTCTTTAACTATATTGAATAAAATACTGAATAACAAATTGAGTCTTAAGTTTGAGTTTGAATATTGAAATAAAACCTTCATTAATAGCTCCTTGTGGAATGAACTGTGGCTTATGTCGGGGCTATCAACGTGTTAAGAATAAATGTGCTGGTTGCAATTCAACTAGTTCTAATAAACCATCTCATTGTATTGATTGTTCTATAAAAAATTGTGAATCCTTATTGAATGGTAATTCAAAGTTTTGTTTTACTTGTAAGAATTATCCATGCATAAGAATTAAGAACCTTGATAAACGCTATCGGGCTAAATATGGTATGAGCATGATTGAGAATCTTGATACTATTAAAGAAAAAGGTGTTATAAAATTTACCAAGCTAGAAAAATACAAATGGACTTGTTCAAAATGTGGAAATATTATTTGCGTTCATAGAGAAAATTGTTTGGTATGCGGCACAAAGAGAGTTATTCATAAATATAGTTCAAATTAATTACGTAAATTATTACGGTCGCATAACCAGCGTCTCAGCCCAACCGCTTTTTCGAATTGACTGTAGTGAGTTATGAGGGTTTGGTTTTCTATTGTTGGTTGTTCTTTAATGTGTGATTAGTAAACAAAATTATTTATTAAAAATAGTTGCGTTGATCAGCCGCAGAAGATTGTTCTGGGCGGACGGGTGAATGGCAGCGCAGTTAGGTGCAATTACCAAATAAATACATTAAATAAATTATGAAAAATCTTTTTTCTTACATTTTTGTATTAATCATTATGATTTTCATATGGTGCATGGAGTCTTTAGCACAGAGCGGATGGTATTGGCAGAATCCTATTCCCCAAGGTAATGACCTTCGTTCTGTTTCCTTTATTAATACAAACATAGGTATAGCAGTGGGAGATTATGGTACAATTATTCATACTACCGATAGTGGAACAAGTTGGACAAAACAATCTAGTGGAACACTAAGTCCACTAGGAAGTATTTCCTTTATTGATTCAAATTATATTTCGGTAGCAGGTGGTGACGGCACAATCCTCCGCACCACTAATCGTGGTACAAATTGGACAAAACAATCAAGCGGAACAACCGAAAATCTTCTAGGAATATATTTTGCTGACAGAAATAATGGTGTTACAGCATCGTTACATAGAGTACTTCATACAACCGATGGCGGTGCAACATGGATTAACCGCATCAGTAGTGGATTATCATCTTCTTCTATCCATAGAATCATATTCGCCGATACAAGCAATGGAACAGCGGTAGGGTCTTATTATGATGGGTTTAACATTGAAAGCAAAAGCATTATTTATACTACTACCGATGGCGGAAGAAATTGGTTTGGTACATCAGTTGGAGTTACTTATGCTTTAAATGATGTTTCTTTCACTGATATAAATACAGGAGCTGCTGTTGGAACTAATGGTACAATTCTTCGTACGACAAATGGCGGGTTCAACTGGACTAAACAAACAAGTGCAGCAGCTTATCTTAATGGAGTTTTCTTCATTGATGAGAACATTGGAACGGCAGTGGGAAGTAGCGGCGCTGTCATACGTACAACCGATGGAGGAACCACTTGGACTAATCAAACAAGCGGTATATCTGAAGAACTATATAAAGTATTCTTCTCAAACGCTAACGTAGGAATAATAGTTGGGAGGTGCGGTACAATTCTACGTACTACTGATGGCGGTGCAAATTGGACGTGTTTATCTAGCGGACCAAAATATGATATTTATGAGTCTTCTTTCGTCAATGTGAATATTGGAACAGCAGTAGGAAATCACGGCACAATTCTTCGCACTACTAATGGCGGCAAAAGTTGGATAAGCCAGGTTAGCGGAACGACAAAAGACCTCTTTAGTGTATCATTCATTGATGCAAACACCGGAACAGCGGTGGGAAGTGATGGAACAATTCTTCGTACGAGCAACGGAGGTACAAATTGGCTTAACCAGTCTAGCGGAACAACAAATCATCTTGTAGGTGTTGCTTTCTCAGACTCAAATATTGGTATAGCGGTCGGGTCTTGGAGGATTATTCTTCGCACAACAAATGCAGGAGCTACATGGACTACCCAATCAAGCGGCGCCGGCTATCTCAATAGCGTTCTCTTCACCGATCCAAACAATGTAATAGTTGTTGGCGATTATGGTACTATTCTGCATTCTACTAACAAAGGCGAAAGTTGGACGGCTCAATCAAGCGGAACAACAAATCATCTTTATAGTGTCTGCTTTGCCGATGTTAACATTGGAACATCGGTAGGAGGGGATGGTACTGTCCTTCGTACAACGAATGGCGGTGAAAATTGGACAAGTCAGGTCAGCGGAACGATAAATGAACTCAAGGGTGTATCATTCACTGATGCAAACAATGGAACAGCGGTGGGATTGATGGGCGAAATAATTCGTACTAGTGATGGAGGTGCAAATTGGATAAGCCGTCAATGCGGAATACAGAACTATTTTCTGAGCGTTTTTTTTACCGATGCAAATACTGGAATTATCATGGGGGCAAACGGAATGATACTTGGCACAACAACTGGTGGCGGGTTCGTATCGGTAGAGAAAAATCTGCAAACTGATCTACCGCAAGATTTTCATCTTGGCCAAAACTACCCAAATCCTTTTAATCCGACCACAACAATTAATTATTCTGTTCCCAAAAGAAGTATTGTTACAATTATGATCTATGATGTTTTAGGAAGAGAAGTGACCACATTAATTAATGAAGAAAAATCAATTGGTAATTACACTTTAAAATTTAATGCAGCTTCTTTTTCAAGTGGTATTTATTTCTATCAATTAAAGACGGCAGAATTTATTCAGACAAAAAAAATGATATTATTAAGGTAAAAAATGCCTAACAGGCGTCTCAGCCCTATCGCCCCATCGCGGATCAATATTACTTTCATCAGCAATGTCACTTTTTATCATTACATTATGTTCATTTCAGATCTGGAATACTTTCTGAAACAATAGTTGTGTTTTCAAGAAAAAAAAATTATTTTTTTCATCAAAAGCTAATTGGTTAAATAAAAAATGAAACTATCAAATACTTTCAAAAAAAAAATCTTTACTGCTCCGCTTCTAATACTAGCTACGATGTTTGGTTTTAGCCAACAAAATCTTGCCAATCCTTCCGGGTTTGAGATTAAACGGGGTGTAAATCTAAGCCATTGGCTTTCTCAAAACTTTGGATGGTCCCCCAAGGCTACGTTTATAACGGAAAAGGATATAAAGTTTATCGACAGCGTCGGCTATGATCATGTGCGTATACCAATTGATGAATCTGAAATGTGGAATAATGATGGAACTCCGTTGGATGAATCATTTACATATCTCACTAATTGTCTTGATTGGTGTGCAAAATATAAATTACGGGCTATTGTTGATCTCCATATTTTGAGAGCGCATCATTTTAATGCAGAGAATGAAGGCAGAAAAATTACATTATGGACAGATATAGTAGCTCAAAACAATTTCATTAAACTTTGGAAAGACATTTCAGGCTATTTGAAAAAATATCCTGTTTCTATGGTCGCCTATGAACTAATGAATGAAGCTGTAGCCCCGGATAATGAAGACTGGAATAAATTGATTGCTAGAGCTGTGGTTGCAATCCGCAA
>Ga0182021_10000745_pt1 | contig 36176 bp, 31 predicted proteins | sample 612E3MmetaG_FD_120493 | JGI IMG/M metagenome (GOLD analysis project Ga0182021, IMG submission 120493) | Permafrost microbial communities from Stordalen Mire, Sweden - 612E3M metaG (Illumina Assembly) | ecosystem: Environmental > Terrestrial > Soil > Wetlands > Permafrost | place: Sweden...
ACGGGCCTGGGCGGCGGGGGCGTGCTGGTTCCGTCGGTGGCCCTCATGTCCGCGTGGTTCGATGTGAGAAGGCGTGGCATGGCCTCGGGGATCGTGTCCTCCGGCTCCTCTCTGGCCCTGGTGATAGCCGGTCCCGTGGTGCCGCTCATCATCGGCGCCGGCGGCGTCCATGGCTGGCGCCTGGCATGGTACTTCTTCGCCGCCCTCACGTTTCTCGTGGGTATCCTCACCATCGCGTTTCAGCGTGACCGTCCGCACGCCGCTGCTCCCAAAGTGCGGGCCGCTCGTAGCTCACGCCCACCTATCGACTACAAGAGCGTGCTGCGCTCCCGGTATGCCTGGCATCTGGGCGTGGTGTACGGCATGTTCGGCTTCGCCTACATCGTCTTCTTCACGTACTTCCAGAAGAGACTGCAGACCGACCTGGGGTTCAGTCCCGCAAGAGCGGGCGATTTCTTCCTCATCCTGGGAGTGTTCAGTATCTTCTGCGGCGTGATCTGGGGTACGGTGTCGGACCGCGTGGGCCGGGGCCGGGCGCTGGCGGTGATGTTTCTCCTACAAGCGGTAGCCGCGGTACTCTTCGCCTGGTGGCCAACGACGCCGGGCCTGGTCCTCTCGGCGGCCCTCTTCGGCGTCACCTCCATCGCCGTGCCCGGTATCATGGGCGCCGCTTGCGGCGATCAGTTCGGACCGGTGATGGCTTCGACTTCGCTGGGGATGATCACCGTCTTCCTGGGGATCGGGCAGGTGCTCGGTCCTATCCTGGGAGGGCGGTTGGCCGACAGCCATCACACTCTCAAGTACTCGTATCTCATGGCAGCTGCGGTCTTCTTGGTCGGGGCGGTGTTGGCCGCGTTCCTTCGGGAGACCGGATGGCGGACCGCCGTCGGCGCGCGGCAGGTGGAGTCGCTTTCTCAGCCGGTCGGGCCGGCGCCGGCCAAGAGTATCCCGCCGCCGGATGCCCAACCGGCCGAATTGGCATTCGAGGCGGGAATAGACTCGCAAATCGCCGAAGAGATCGCCCCCAAGGAGGATTGACATGGATCGCGACCCTCTCGCCGGCCTACGCCCCGACCACGCCGGCATCAGCGTGGGTGACCTGGAGGCCTCCATCGCCTGGTATGCCGACATGCTCGGTTTCACCGTCGAGCGCATCGTCGACATCCCGGAGGACACCGGCCGGCTGGCCCTCATCCGCAACGGCGACTTCCTGTTGGAACTGTTCTGCATCGCCGGGACCGCGCCGGTCCCCGAGGAACGCAAGCACCCCACAACCGACCTGCGCTCCCAGGGGATGAAGCACGTGGCCTACGCCGTGTCCGACATCCGGGCGCTCATGGAGCACCTCAAGGCCAAGGGTGCAGACGTCGTGTGGGACGTGGTGGAGCACGACGGCACCTGGTGTGCCTTCGTCCGTGACAACTCCGGCAACATCGTCGAGTTCGTAGAGCGCTAGCCAAAGGAAGGTGACGCGATGCTCCGCAGCTTCGCCCTTCACGACGTCCCCGTCAACCACATTGCCGAACTGGAGCGCTGGTACTACCGCGACCACTCGCCCGAGATCATTCGGAGGTACGGCCCGTGGATGGCACGCTTCGAGTGCTATCTGCCCGTGGCCGCACCGGCCGACGCTCAGCTCTACGGCTTTCACAATTGGCGCATGACCGAAGGCTGGTGGCGCGAATTGCCGCAGGCCGGCACGGAAGACGATCTCTGCTTCACCCCGCCTCATGTCTGGGCGCGGGTAGCGGCTGCGTTTGTGCGGCCGCAGCCGACAGAGCACTTCCTGGCGTGCGACTGGCTGCCGCTGGAAAAGGCCTGCATACGCTGGTTGATGCTTATCCGCTACCCGGACGGTGTCCCCAAAGACGAGGGGGAGGATTGGTTCCTTCGCGTGCACGCGCCTGAAGTAGCCGCGCAGCCCGGGCTGGCACGGTTCATGAGCTACCAGGCCCTCCAAGACATCGGGCATGTTCCCGGACGTTGGCGCCCCGACACCGCTCCGCCGGCCGGGAACATCAAGCCGGAGTGGGACCGCGTGTTGGAGCTCTGGTACGAGACCTTCGACGATTGGCGGGAGGGCGTAGCCGCCGCGACGGACCACTGCACGCGTCCGGAGTGGGCCACCCAACCCCAGTACCCGTTCCTGAGACCCTATGAGGAGCTGGCGAGCACCTTCATCCTCGAGCGGCCGAACGACGACTTCCTGCGCGATTCTCGCGGATACGTCCCATAGGGCGGGACGCGGCGGCATGTGCGCCGCGCGGCCTTGCTCGGCGGTGATCGGTTGCACCAAGCGCCCTGGTATACTCATACCAGTTTCGCCCCCCCGCAGGACTTCGGTCCTCGCCGGGCGTCGTTCCAGTCGGAGTCTAGGTGCAGCCAGGGGACATCAAAAAGGTCGGGATTTTCGGCGCGGGAACGATGGGGCCGGGCTTGGCCCAGGTCTTCGCTTCCGCCGGTTTCGACGTAGCCCTGTGGTCGCGCACCTCGACAACCCTCGAACGGGCCCTGTCGGTGATCTCGGCCAACCTCGCCACCTTGGTGGAGCGGGGCTTGGTGGGCTCCGATGCCGCCCCGAATATCTTGGCGCGCATCAAGCCCACCCGCGTGGTGGAGGAAGCGGCGGAGGGCGCAGGCTTCGTCGTGGAGACGATCATCGAGAACGCCGAGGCCAAGAGGACCCTCTTCGAGCAACTTGACGTGCTTTGTCCCGACACCGGCGTCTTTACGAGCGACACGTCCTACCTCGACATCTTCGAGATAGTTCCGGAGCGGCGGCTGCCTCGGACGGTCATCGCTCACTGGTTCGCGCCTCCGCACATCATCCCTCTGGTGGAGGTGGTGAAGGGGCCGGTGACCAGCGACGACACCGTCGAACTCGTGGTGGAACTGGTCAAGCATGTCGGTCACGTGCCCATCGTCATGGAACAGTTCGTCCCCGGATTCTGCATCAACCGCTTGCTGCGCGGCATCGGCCGGGAGGCCTTGTTCCTGCTGGACAACGGGTACATCACGCCTGAGCAGTTGGACGTGGCCGTGAAGGCCAGCATCGTGCCGCGGGCCATGGTCCTCGGATTCATCCAACGCTACGACTTCACTGGGCTCGACCTGGCCTACAACAATCTGCAGAACAAAGCCTTCGTGGATGCTCCCGTGGACGACCAACCGCGCTCTTTGGTGGAGCGGTTGGAACGGGGCGAGCTGGGCGCGAAGAGCGGCAAGGGTTTCTTCGACTACGGTGAGCGGCCGCCGGAGGAAGTGCTTCACGAACGCGACGCGGCTCTGCTCGACGTGTTCGGCGATATGAAAGACCTCATCTACAAACGGATCTAAACCAGGAGGACACACATGGACATTCCATCCGCGAAGATAACGCCCGAGGCTCTGGACGACCTGTTCACGCTCAAGGGCAAGAACGTCATGGTCGTCGGCGGCGGGGGCGGTATCGGCCGCGGTCTTGCCTCCGGGATGGCCCGCTTCGGCGCCAATGTGGCGCTCGCTGATATCAACCCGGCCGCTCTCGAGAGCGCCGTGCAGGAACTGAAGGCCTTCTCCGACGCCAAGGTCAGGACCTACACGGTCAATACCGACGACGAGAGCAGCGTTGAGCAGCTGGTGGCCAACGCGGCGGCGGACATGGGTCGCATAAACGTCCTTGTCAACGCTCAGGGCTTCAACGTCAAAGCGCCGGCCGCCGAATTCCCCATGGCCGATTTTGACAAGCTGATGTCGGTCAACATGCGCGGCGTCATGATGTGCTGCAAACACTTCGCTGCCCATATGATCGCGCAGGGTGGCGGCAAGATCATCAACATGTCCTCCATCCGGGGCGCCCGCGCCGCTCTGGGAGGCAACCTGGCCTACTGCGCCAGCAAGGGCGCCGTGGACATGATCACCAAACAGCTGGCGGTGGAGCTGGCGTCCAAGAAGGTGCTCGTCAACGCCATCGCGCCGATCATCACCATCACTCCGATGACCGAAGAGCGGGTGAAAGCCGAGGCCGACCGCTACGCCAAGGTGCTGGCGAACGTCCCCATGGGCCGCATGGGCACCGTGTTCGACCTCATCGGCCCGGCGGTCTTCTTGGCCTGCAAGGCGTCCGACTTCGTCACCGGCACCATCCTGTATCCCGACGGTGGGATGATGGCCTTCGCGTAGACCGCATCACTCGTCGTCCGGTCCTGGTGAGTAGCGGGGCCGCAGGCCTGAGGGCCTGCGGCCCCGTCTTGTGTGCGGCACCGCCGGTCTGCGCGCCGCCCGCCGGCGGGCGGCGCCGCTACGACGCCTCGGCCGCCTGGCCTACCGGCTCCAACTCCGGAGGCAGCGGCGGCTCCGCCGCCGCCAACTCGGCTATGAGCGGCCGGTAACGTTCCAGCCGGGCATCCACGTCCACCTCGCCGTTCCGCGCTGCCTGAGCGGCCAGGAACAGCCACAGATGGGCTTCGAGGAGCGCTGCCGGCCCGTACTTCTCGTATATCGGCAGATGGCCAGGGGCTGATAGCCGGCGAAGAGTTCCAGGGCGACGAGTTCGCCGGGGAACCGGGAGGGCCGTTCTGCCTGGCCTTGCCCGGCGTCCAGTGCGTCCTGGATGCGTGCGACCTCGGCCACGAGCGCATCCGCCATGGCGCCTGCCATCGACATCCTCGGGTCCTCGTCCTCAGTGCCGCCCTCCAGGCGAACCAAGGCCAGCGCCGCCGAGCCCAACTCGAAGGCCCGCAGATGCCCGAACACGTTCCAGAGCAGGCCCTCAGCCGCATCGGCGGCGTGGCCTTGCTTGTCGTCGGCGTAGGCGCCGCTCCAGCCCATGAGCAGAGTGACGCACTCGGTAAGGAGCCTGCGCTTGCTCGGAAAATGGTTGTAGAAGACGGTGGCCGTGACGCCGGCTTGGCGGATGATGTCCGTGACGTGGGAGTTGTCGTAGCCGTTGGTGGCGAACTCCCGGGCGGCCACTGCAAGGATGCGGGCGTGCGTGCGCCGACGCTCCCGGGCCGCCAAGTCCACTGAGGCTTCGTTCATCTCGTCCAGGCGGATGGCCAGGTCCTTCTCGATCTCGGCCAATGTGCGGCCCTGCTCTTTGAGCGTCCCGATCATCCTGAGGATGTCCACGTGCTCGTCGGTATACAGGGAGCGGCTGGCCGCCGTCTTCTGCGCCCGGGGGAGCAGGCCCTGGCGGAGATAGAAGTGGATGGTCGTCCGGGGTACCCCCGTCTCCCGCTCCAGATCTCGGATGGTGTACGCCCGGGTCATTCGAGCCCTCGCAGGTCGGCCAGGATGGGTATACGGCAGCCCCACAGTAGCACTCCCGCACACAGAAACGGCCCCAGGAAGGGGGGCTTCCTGGGGCCGCTCCAAGCCAAAGTCTCCACCTCTTCGCCGAGGTGAGCGACTGAGGTTACCGTGAAGCGCTACGTGTCCTGCATCCCCGACGACGGTACGAAGCCGTATTCCTCAGTATGGAACACGTGCTCGGTGAGTTCCTCGTCCTTGGCCTTGTACACCTTGCAGACGAGGCAGGTGAGGTCGGGCGAGCCATACATCGGGTCCAGATGGTCGTTACTGGTAAGCACGTTGGGGTTGGAAATGAACACGCCGTGATACCCCTTCGCCGGTTCTTCCGGGTAGAAGCAGTTGGCCGTGGCCATCAGGACGCCCTTCTTGATGCCCGGGAAGGTGCGTAGCTTCTGGCGGATGCGGCCCCGCGGGGATTCGATCCACACGATGTCGCCATCTTCCACGCCGTATAGCTTGGCGGTATCGGGATGGAGCTGGCAGGTGGGGAACTCCATGAAGCTCCGCAGCCAGGGGATGTTCCGGTACTGGCCCAGGAAGTAGAAGGGCTGGCGGTACCCGGAACTCATGACGATCGGATACTCCTTGAACAGCTCAGGAGTGCTGATCGGACTCTCACCCGGCTCGTTGAACACCGGCAGGCCCGGGTAGCCCAGCCCTTCCAGATGCTGTGACTTGAACTCGAACTTGCCGGACGGGGTCGGGAAGCCGCCCCCTTCAACCCAGAAGTCGGTCTTGTACTTGTAGTACACCTGGTCGGGGCCCCAGCAACCGCTCACCAGCTTCTCGCTGAACTCTTGCCACTTCAGCGGACCGCCGTCCTTGCCTTTGCCGCGGCGGATTTCGTAGTCGAGCATCTCGCGTTCGTCGGCCCACCACTTGTCGGGCACCACGCGGCGGCCGACCTCGTTGAAGATCCAGGCGTCCGAGCGGGCCTCTCCGGGCGGGTCGACCACCTTGTTGTGAGCTTCGATCATGAACCGCGGGTGCATGTCGTAGACATCGTCGAGCTCGAGCCAGTGGGCCGCCGGGAGGACGATGTCCGCCGCCTCGGCCATGGGTCCCATGAAGAGGTCGGTATGCGACATGAACTCGACCTGCTCGATAGCCTTCACCACTTCATTGGTGTTGGCCATGTGCACGATCTGCTGCCCGCCCACGCTGAACCAGACCTTCACCGGCGCTTTGCCTTCGAGGATCCGCTTGACCATCGTGTCGGGGTTGCAGGTACGGGTGGCGCCCATCTTGAAGCGGTCCCCACCGATGATGTTCTTCTTCATCTCGTCGGTGATGGGCAGCTCGAGGTTGAAGTCCTCGATGAGGCCGGTGTCGGGGAGCACCCAGCTGACCATGCTGCCGGGCGCCTCGATGTTGCCGGCCAAGCCCATGAGGCAAGTGATGGCGCGGAGCGTGTGGCCGCAGTTGGCCTGGCGCTCCAGCGAGCTACCCACCTGGATACAGCCCGGCGTATCGACGGCCCACATGCGGGCGGCCTCGGTGACGTGCTCCTTGGGGATCCAGCAGATGTCGGAGACCTTCTCCGGCGTCCATTCCTTGACGTGCTGGCGCAGTTCCTCGAACCCGTAGGTCCAGTTGTCCACGAACTCCTTATCCCACAACTCCTCTTCCATGATGACGTTCATCATGCCGAGGGCCAGGGCGCAGTCGGTGCCCGGACGCGGCTGGATCCAGAGGTTGGCGCGCGAGGCGTAGGCGCTCGCGCGCGGGTCGATGATGATGAGGTTCTTGACGTAGTCCAGCGAGTTCATGAACCAGTAGCACATCTCCGAGTCGGCGCTGCTGATCTCGAGCTGCTTGGCCCACATGATCTGGGTCTTCGGGAACACCCCGCCCCAGCCGTGATAGTCGCAGTAGAGGCGGCCGTAGCCGGTGACCAGTGCGTAGAGGCCCAGGCGCGGGCTGTGGCAGACATAGCCCGGGGTGATGGCGTTACCGGTGCCGAGCGAGCGGGCCAGCCGCATGGTGTAACGGTTGTAGCCGCGGCCGGTGCCCTGCGAGATGGCGATGCTCTGTGGCCCCGGATCGGCGATGGCCGCCTTCATCTTGTCGGCGATGGTGTCCAGCGCCTCGTCCCAGGAGATACGCTTCCATTTGCCGTCGCCCTTTTTCCCCACCTGCTTCATGGGGTACTTGATGCGGTACGGGTTGTCGATGTGCTGGATGCTCGAAAGACCCTTGGCGCACATGGTGCCGCCGGTGAGGGAGTCCGGGTTGCCCTGGATATGGACGATGACTCCGTCTTCCTTGGTGATCTTCACCCCGCAGCCACCGTGGCAGCTCTTGCAGGTTGAATAGACTATCTCTCTATTAGCCATAGTGTCTCCTAGAGCACATGCCGTGAGCTTAGTAAGCGTGGGCTTTGGGGAGCAGGGGCCGGTAGATGCCGACTTTGAGGACGCCGTACTTGAGCGAGAAGGCGCCGATCGTGTGGCATACGATGGCGAAGATCAGCAGCCCTGTGGTGGCTTCCCGGCCGGCGAAGTAGCTCGCGACGGAGATGACGAACGGGACTATGATCCCCAGCAGGACGATCCCCAACCAGAAGATCCACGCGACATGCCCGCGGACAAGTTCCCTAACCGACAACTCGGCGGTCTCGGACTGGTAGTTGGCGTTCACCAGATAGGCCAAGATGAGCAGCGAGTTGAGGATCAGCATGATGCGGGTGGCCGATTCGGCCGTCCCGACGACACTCTGACCGGCTACCAGGCCGACCGCCATCGAGAGCGCCAGGCCATCGGCAGCGCCCATGAAAAGGAACACGATGGGCAGCAGGCCTGTGTTCCAGAAGGGCACACTCTTGCAGTAGCTCATGGCGAAACCGCAGTAGACGGCGGTCAGGACGCCGAAGACGCCGGCCAAGACCATGAACACGTAGTTGGCGTCCATGGCGCCGGAGGCGAAGGCCACCACCTTGTAGCCGACCAGGGCCTGCAGGACCAACTGAACGGCGCCGAAACCCAGGAAGATCATGGTGAACACGATGCCCCGGGCGAACCACGATGTCTTCCAGGCGTTGCTGAAGGGCGGGAAGCTCCGCCAGAAGCGCAAGGGCTTCCCGAGGTACGCGAAGTGCAGCGGCAGCTTGAAGATGGCGATCATGATCCAGCCGAAGAGCCCGGCCCAGAAGGCCGTGAGCGCGAACTCCTCCTTCAGGCCGAAGAAGAGGGATACCAAGTAGAGGCCGGTCCCGAGGGCCGAGAAGACCTCGGCCAGCCACACGAGCAGTCCCTTGCCCTCGATCCATTCGGTCTGGGCCATGGGTTTGACCATCCACTCGTGGGTGACCATCCACTGACGAGCTGTTCTAGCGTTCATGTGTAGTCCCCCCCGGCCCTATTCAGACTTGTCTTTGGCGAGGCTGGGTTTTTCGTGCTTCACCGCGAGCTTCGCCTTGCTCGGCTCGTACACCGTGCTCAGATGCTGGATGTGACTGCCGGTCTGCGCTTCGCGCGGGGCCGTGTTGTCGTTGCCGCCCAGCCTGTAATCGATGTAGAACACGGAAGGATCGGTGCCGTACTCCGGATGGAGAACGAAGCCGCTCTTCTCCCGGATAAGCTTGGAGATCTTGCTGTTGGGGTCGTCCAGGTCGCCGAAAGTGAGGGCCTTCGCCTGGCAGACGTTGACGCAGGCGGGTGTGGCGTCCCGGTCGGTACCCGGCTTGAGGCCTTGCTCGATACCAGCGTCGATGCGCTCCATGCAGAAGTTGCACTTCTCCGTGGTGCCGCGCTGGTGCGGGTAGATCTTCTCGCCCTTCTTCTCGATGGACGTCTTGGGATAGCCGGGGAACCACCCGGGGTCCCGTTTCCTCGAGACATAGGTGCGGTTCTGGTAAGGACACGCGATGACGCAGTACCGGCAACCGAAGCACTTGTTGGAGTCGATGGCCACGATGCCATCTTCCCGCTTGTGCGAGGCCTCGGTAGGGCAAGCGTCGACGCAGGGCGCGTCCTTACACTGGTTGCACCGGACCGGATAGGTGGAAACATCCACCTTGTACCCCTCGTCCACCTCTAGGGCGATCAGCCTCGGCCATGTCACCCTCAGTGGCAGGAAGTGCTCGATGCGGCACGCAGCTACGCAAGCATGGCATCGGGTGCACTTCGCGAGGTTGATGACCATCCCCCATCTCGCCATGGGCACCTCCCCTTGAACCCGTCGCGAATAACCCGGAACTCATAGCACGATAGCACAAATACACCCAGTAATATCAAGATAACGAGGAATGGAATATGATGCACACTTCATTCGAAGTCCGCATGGCACTACCGGGTGGTTTCCGGTATACCGGTATCACCCATCATGCTACCATCGTGGACAGTCGAGTGCTCGCTTTATACAGGGGTCGGGGGTACAGCGGATGGCAAGACCGCGGACGCGAGATGAGCAAGGGGAGGGCCTAGCGGGCTCCGCCGAAGGCGCTTTCCTCGTGCGCGCTCTCTCGAAAGGCCTGAGTGTGCTGGGCCTTTTCGACGCGGAGAACCGGGAGTGGACCCTCGATGAGATCGCCGAGCACGCCGGGCTCCCGCGCATGACCGCCTACCGCATGATCCGCACCATGGAGTCCGCGCGGTACCTCGTGCGTGACCCGGTGACCAACCGCTACCACCTCGGGCCGGCCCTGCTGGCCGCCACCTATCTCTCCGAGGGCTACGCGGAACTCGTGGAGATAGCCAAGCCCTACCTGCGCGACCTCGTCGAGAAGACCGGCGAGTCCGCCACCTTGGCCGTCGAGGTGGATGGCGTGGCTGTGAGTGTCGACCTGGTGGACACTCCGCGGCCTTTCCGCCGGGAAGTCGCGGTGGGTCGCATCATCGGCGACACCGCCAACGCCAACGGCAAGGTCTTCGCGGCCTTCAAGACCGGAGTGGAGCGCTCGGCCATCCTGACTCAGCCGCACCCGCAGATAACCTCCAACACCATCACCGACCCCGAGCGGCTGGCGGCAGAGCTGGAGCAGGTGGCGCGGGACGGGGTGTCGTTCGACATTGAGGAAAGGAACGTAGGCACCTGCGCCGTGGCCGCGCCCGTGCGTGACCAACTCGGCAAGGTCATAGCGGCGCTCTCTATAGTGGTGCCGACGGGCCGCTTCGGTGTGGCCGAGCGGCCCCGCTACGCGGACGCGGTCAAAACGGCCGCCGATTCTCTCTCCGCGTTCCTCGGCTACTCCCGGCGCGACTAGCAGTCGGCGCGGGAGACAGGATTCCGGGTTTTCTACCCCTCGGCTTCCGCAAACCCTGCAGCGGCCGGTGGCAGCGCGTCGACGGATGCCATGACGCCCTCCATGAAGTTCCTCATCGCTTCGAGGGTGCGGTGGACGTCGATGGCCCCGGGTTCCGCCAGCGTTTGGACCGCGAGACCGTCGGGAAGCGCGACGAGGATGGCTGCCAGATCGTGCACTATCGGAGGCGGGTCGCCCGGCCGGTCGCCCCACAGAGCGCGCACGTTGACCTCACGGTAGCCCCGGTAGAGGTCCGCGAGTTGCCGAGCCATCCCTGGGTTTTCGAGCAGCCTGGGGAGGAGGTCGAACAACAGGCGAAACGACGGCATATCGTCTGCGATCGACTGCATCGTTTCGACGAGGACTCCCACGCGATCGTGTATGCCCGACAGGCCTGCCAGTCTCTGGCGCGCGCCCTGCAGTGTCTGAGAGATCAGGGCGTCGGTCAGTTCGACCAGGAGACCGTTCTTTGAGCCGAAGTAGTATCGGATGAGCGCCTTGTTCTCGCCTGCCTCCCGGCCTATGGCCTCGACGGAGAGCGAGTTGTATCCAGAGCGGACAAGCAGTCTGTGCGCGGCGTCCAGTAGTCGCTGCGCGGTAGGAGGAAGTTCAGGCCGGGCGCCCGGCAGCAGGGACGCACTGCGCTGCGAGGCGGCACTCCGCCGGTTCTTCCTCTCAGTGGTACCTGTCGGTCTCGGGCCCTGAGCCCCCATGAACCACCCCCCGTCCTCGCAAACCCCACATAGATAGTACCATCGCGGCTATTTTGCCCGAACGTTTAAGCCGAATGGCCAAAAGGTCGCGTGACAGGTTTGGCCTTTTATCTGAACGTTTTTGCGAAGATCCTCGCTAACCTTGACTTGGCCCCTACGCTGCTATATAACGGGCGTTAATCACACGTATAAACAAGTGCTATGCAGCGATGCATCGGCAGGGGGGATGACGGATGATCGTCGGCGTTCCGAAGGAGATCAAGAACCACGAGTATCGCGTCGCTATGGTGCCGGCCGGGGTCAAGAGCCTGGTGCAGGACAAGCATACGGTCTTGATAGAGACCGCCGCCGGCGAGGGCTCAGGCATTTCTGACATCGAATACATCGCAGCCGGTGCCACCATCAGGTCGACGGCCGAGGAAGTGTTCGGCGACGCGGACATGATCGTCAAGGTCAAGGAGCCGCTCGCGAAGGAATGGCCGCTCATCCAGCGGGACAAGGTGCTCTTCACCTACCTGCATCTCGCCCCCGCGCCCGAGCTCACAAGGGCGCTCCTCGACTGCGGCGTCATCGGCATCGCCTACGAGACGGTGCAACTCGCCAATGGCTCGCTGCCTCTGCTGACCCCCATGAGCGAGGTGGCGGGGCGGCTCTCCATCCAGGTGGCCGCCCACTGGCTGCAGAAGGAGAATGGCGGTAGCGGAATGCTCCTCGGCGGGGTCCCCGGCACTCCCCCCGCCAACGTCGCCATCGTCGGCGGCGGCACGGTGGGCATCAATGCGGCCAAGATGGCCCTGGGAATGGGTGCCAACGTCACCATCCTGGACGTCAGCCTCGACAGGCTGCGCTACCTTGATGACGTGTTGGGCGGCCGCCTGACCGTCCTCGCCTCCAACGACGTCAACGTCGAGAAGGCTGTCACCGAGGCCGACGCTGTGATCGGCGCCCTGCTGATTCCCGGTGCGAGGGCCAAGAAGGTCGTCACCACGGAGCACATGGCCCGGATGCGCAAAGGCTCAGTGGTAGTGGACGTGGCCATCGACCAGGGCGGGTGCGTGGAAGGCGCCGCGGCGACCAGCCACGACGACCCGGTCCTCAAGGTGGGCGGCGTCACCCTCTACTGTGTCGCCAACATGCCCGGCTGCGTGGCTCGGACCTCGACCTTCGCCCTCACTAACGCAACTTTCCCGTACGCCTCAAAACTGGCGAACCTGGGATACAAAGCCGCGCTCAAGGCAGACCCGGCTCTGGCCAAAGGACTCAACGTCCTGCAAGGAAGACTCGTTTCGAAGGCGGTGGCCGACGGCCTAGGCATGGAATATAGCGCCTACGAAATCTAAGATTACGAGAATCTGCTGTTGCTTGTAGGCTCGAGTCGAAAGGATGGGGGGCAGATGATCTCCGAAGCCGAACTCAAGGAACTTTCGTTCCCCGATGCTCCGAAGATGGTTACCACAGTGCCCGGCCCCAGGGTCGCGGCCCTGATGGAGGAGTCCGCCAAGTATGAGGCGTTCACCCGCGGCGGCGGCGGCTTTCCCGTGATCCTCTCCGAAGGGATGGGAGCCACGGCCAAGGACCCAGACGGCAACCTCTATATAGACATGGCGGCCGGCGTGGCAGTCAATGCGGTGGGTCGCGGCCATCCAAAAGTGCTGGAAGCCATCCAGCGGCAGTGCTGCCAGATCATGCACACCACCGACATCACGAACCCCAAGCGCATCGCGCTGGCCAAGAGGGTGTCGGAGATCATGCCCGAAGGGCTGAGGGGCGATTGCCACACTTCGTTCTTCCAGGCAGGGTCCGACGCGGTCGAGACTGCCATCAAGTTCTCCCGCAAGCACACCGGGCGCAGCCAGATCCTCGCGTTCCAGGGCGCCTATCACGGCGTGTGGTGCGGCACCACCGCCCTTACCACCGGGTACAACTACCGGCACGGCTGGGGGCCGCTCATCGCTGGGGTGCAGCACCTGCCATACGCCTACTGCTACCGCTGCCCGTTCAACATGACCTACCCCAACTGCGACGTACAGTGCGGCAAGTACGTGGATTATGTCCTCAACACTCCGTATACGGCGGCCGATGACGTGGCGGCCGTGGTTATCGAGTCGCAACAGGGTGAAGGCGGCTACGTGGCCCCACCGCCGGAGTTCTTCCAGATCATCAAGGCCGCGTGCAAGAAGTACGGCTGCCTCTATGTGGCCGACGAAGTGCAGTCCGGAGCCGGCCGCACCGGCAAGATGTGGTGCATCGAGCACGCCGGCGTGAAGCCCGACATGCTGACTTGGGGCAAGGGCATGGGCGGCGACATCCCCATGGCGGGCCTTACCTACAAGGCGGAGATCGAGAAGAGCCTGCCCGAGGGGTCGCAGCCGAGCACCTTCGCCGGCAACGCCCTCGCGAGCGAAGTCTGCATGACCAACATCAACCTCATCACCGACCCGGAGATGGACCTGCTCGGCAGGGCGACTCAACTCGGCGAGGAGGTGCGCGGCCGGTTCACCGACGCCATGAGCACGGTGAAGTGCATCGGCGACGTGCGGGGCCGCGGTCTCATGGTCGGCGTGGAAGTGGTGGCCGACCGCAAGACCAAGGAGCCGCTCGCTCCAGAGAAGTGCGGGCAGGTCGCCTTCAGGCTCCTCAACAAGGGCGTGCTCATGACCCCGTGCGGCCGGTACGGCAACGTGTTCCGCTTCATGCCGCCGCTGACGGTGCCGCGGGACTATTCCAACAAGGCGATCGACATCACCCTCGACATCCTGAAGGACTACTGAGACCCGACACTGAGGCGCGAGATCACTGAGGGAAGACCGATGCCCGATCCTGAGCGCTGGATATCTGTGGGCGAGCTGGCCGAGGCCTTCGGCCCCGACAGCAAGGCCCCGCCTACGACCGCCGAACTTGCCGGGTCGGCCCACACCCTCGACTTAGAGGGCGGGGGCGCGACCGAGTACCGGTTCCTGTCCGAGTCCCGGCTGGAGTGGAGATCGACTTCAGCCAACGCCGACGCCGACGCCGGCGAGGCCGCATATTTCGCTCTGAAGCCGCGTACCGGCCTCTACTTCGTGGACTTCGTCATCGGTGACGTTCCACCCACCGCGGTCAGCCTGGTGCTCGACCTGGACCGGGGTATCGCCACCTCGCTGACGGCCCGCCTGCCTCGGTCGGCCGATGTGGGCGAGTCGCTCGTTTCCCGGGCGGCCCGCGGGGAGGAACTGACGTCCGTGGTCGCCGAATTCGCCGCGGCGGCTGTGGACGCCCCGTTCACCGCCGCGACCCCTCGGCACGCAGCCACCGACGATCTGGTAGGGCGCCGGGTGGAATACACCTACAGCGCCACCGAGCGCTACGAGCATGTCTACCTCAACGAGGACTTCTACACCTGGCACTGTCTCCTCGGCGCCGAGAAAGGCCTGGCCGACACCGACCGTTGCCACTACTTCAAGCTTCGCGACGACCTCTACTTCTTCGTGTGGAGAGAGAAGATCGTGCCGACGTTGGGTGCCGTCATCGTGGACTTTCAGGCGATGCGCACGATGGGGAAGATCTTCGGCCACGCCGCTTCCGGGGTGGAGCAAGCGCCGACCGGCGGCGTGGCGGATTTCCCCGTTGGGGCGCACGCCCGTCTCTTGAACATCACCTCTCACGGGGACGCGATATAGGCATGAGCAGCACTTTTTCACACGTGATACTCTGGACGCCGGGTGGGGCACTCTCCCCCGGCGGAGGGCTGTCAGTGGTACATCTTCAACAGTTCTTGGGGGGAGAATGAGCCAAGCACTCGTGACAGGGCTCAATGGGCTGTCTTACGCGTTCATCCTATTCCTGCTCGCTGCCGGCTTTTCGCTGACATTCGGCGTCATGGGGGTCCTCAACCTGGCCCACGGCGCGCTCTACATGCTCGGCGCGTATATCGGCCTGCAGGTCATCGCTTCAGTCCATCAATTCTGGGCGGCGGTGGTCGTCGCCGCCATCGCACTCGCCATCGTCGGCTACGCCCTCTACTGGTTCTTCCTGAAGAAGCTTTACAACAAGGTGCCTCAGCAAGGGGTGCTCACCATCGGCGTCTCGCTGATCATCGCGAACGTCGTGCTGTGGATCTGGGGGCCGATATCTCACACCATGATGAGCCCGCGGGGCCTTACCGGCGCGGTGCATGTCGGCAGCCTGGGCTTCCCCATCTACCGGCTGTTCGTGGTCGGGATCGGCGTCCTGGTCCTGGCGCTTCTGTGGTACATGCAGGACAGGACTCGGGTGGGGGCTATCATCCGCGCCGGCATGGACAACAGGGACATGACCGTCAGCCTGGGCATCAACTACGGACTGGTGAGCACGTGCGTGTTTCTCCTGGGCATGGCGCTGGCCGGCGTGGCCGGCGTGATCGGAGCGCCTATCACCGGGGCCTACCCGTCGATGGGTGACAATCTGCTGCTGCTCACCCTCATCGTCGTGGTGGTCGGCGGCACCGGCTACATTCAGGGGACCATGCTGGGTGCCCTCGTCATCGGGATGCTCGACACGTTCGGCAAGGCGTACATTCCCAGCGTGGCTTTGTTCTTCTCGTGGATCGTCTTCCTCGCGGTGCTCCTGCTGCGGCCGAGCGGGCTGATCGGAAGGAAGGTGTTCTGATGAGCGACGAGCGCAAGCGATCCACGGTCGAGACGGCTGCAGTGGCAGCGCCTGACGCAGTGGCCGGCCGGAGGTTCGGGGCCACCACGATGCAGGATGCCGGGGTGGTGACGGTCGTCGCCATCATCGTGCTGCTGCTGCCGCTGTTCATCCCATCCTTCGTCTCCAGCCTGGTGACGAAGATTATGATCTACGGTCTCTTCGCCACCAGCCTGAACATCATCTGGGGCTACGCGAACATCCCCAGCTTCGGCCACGCCGCCTTCTTTGGGGCGGGTGCGTACACCGCCGCCATCCTCGTGATCAAGCTGGGCATCACAAGCTTCTGGCTGGGCCTGCTCGTGGCCATCGTAGTCAGCGCCGCCATCGCGGCCATCCTCGGCATCCCGGCATTCAGGGTGTTCGGGGTGGGCGCGGGTGCCGTCAACCCCATCTACTTCCTTCTGGCGACGATCGCCTTCGGGGAGTTGTTGTCGCGCGTGGCCATCACTATCCGGCCGGTGACCGGCGGAAGTACCGGTCTTTCTGGGGTGCCCAAGGCCCATATCGGGTTTGGCTCGGCCTTGAGCGAGAAGCAGTTCTACTACTTGGTGTTCGTGCTCGGGGTCATCTGCCTATTCCTGATGTACCGGATCCTGAGTTCGCACTATGGATACGCGCTGCGCGGCATCCACGACAACGAGAAACGCATGCAGGCCCTCGGATACAACACCTGGCTCTACAAGTACACGTCGTGGATCATCGCCGGCGTGTTCGGCGGCATCGCCGGGGTGCTGTTCTGCTACTTCGGTTCTTCGGTGATCCCCAGCCAATTCGCCATGGCGACCAGCGATATCTCGTTCCTGCTGGTGATCCTCGGCGGTACCACGGTGTTCTTCGGCCCCCTGGTGGGGAGCATCTTCTACGTTGGCATCGAGTACGTGGTGAGCATCTACCTTCCAGCCCGGTGGCCGCTCATCTTCGGAGGTCTCATCGTGATCGCCATCATGGCCACTCCCTGGAGCAGGCAGCGGTACCAAGGATTGGGACCGGGCGTCCTGCTGCTGTGGAGGTGGCTGGGTCGGGCGGTGCCCCGGCTGTGGAGGCGGGAAATCGCCGAAGCGCCGTCGCCTAAGAGGGGGGTGTGAGCCCGTGGCCCCTCTGCTCGAGACCAAGGAACTGTCGGTGCATTTCGGCGGACTTGCCGCGGTCAGGAGCGTGACTTTCGGCATCGAGCCGGGCGAGCGCTTGGCTCTGATCGGCCCGAACGGCGCGGGCAAGACCACACTGTTCAACCTGCTCACCGGACAGCTCAAGCCTTCGGGGGGCAAGGTCTACTTCAAGGACCAGGACATCACCAATGCGAGCGTGTTCTCCCGCACCCACATGGGCATGGCGCGCTCCTTCCAGATCACCAGCCTGTTCCCGGAACAGAGCGTCATGGTGAACGCCATGATCGGGCTGCAGGGAGTGGAGAAGAGCCGTTACGCGTTCTTCCGACCCATATTCAAGGACAGGGTGCTCACGAGCGCGGCCCAGGAGTTGCTGGAGTCTGCTGAGATCTGGGATCTGAGGGATGAGGTCGTCAGCTCCCTGGCCTACGGACAGCAGCGAAAGCTCGAGATCGCTCTGAGTCTGGCCAGCCACCCGGATCTGCTCATGCTCGACGAGCCCAGTTGCGGGCTCACCGCCGCTGAGAGCGCCGACATCACCAAGCGCGTCCGCGCCCTGGGCAAGAAGATCACCGTTCTGATGATCGCACACGATATGGACCTGGTCTTTGGAGTGGCCGAGCGGGTGATCTTGCTGCACTACGGCGAGATAGCCTGCGAGGGCACGTGCGACGAGATCCGGTCCAATGCCCTCGTGAGGGAGATCTACATGGGCAGCCGCAAGCAGCCGGGTGGTGTCTGATGCTGCAGATCAGCGACATCCACACCTGGTACGGCGACAGCTACGTCCTGCAGGGCGTATCCCTGGAGGTGAAGGACGGCACCTGCGTAGCTCTGCTGGGCCGCAACGGCATGGGCAAGACCACCACCATCCGCTCCATCATGGGGCTGGCAGTGCCGAGACAGGGCAGCATCATTTTCAATGGGAACGAGCTCGTGGGCATGCCCACCCACAAGATCGCCCGGCTGGGCATCGGGCTGATCCCTCAGGGCAGGCTCATCTTCCAATCGCTTTCTGTGGTCGAGAACCTCAAGATGGCGGCGCGTCCGGCGGGCAAGAATGATCCGTGGACCCTGGACAGAGTGTTCGCCGTGTTCCCGAAGCTCGCCGAGCGGCGGAAGAACAAGGGGAACCTCCTGAGCGGAGGCGAGCAGCAGATGCTCACTATCGCCCGGGCGCTCATGACCAACCCCGACCTGCTGCTGTTCGACGAGCCGTCCGAGGGGCTGGCCCCCGTGGTGGTGGACGAGGTCTTCCGGGTCATCAGCGAGCTCAAAGCCGCCGGTGAGTCCATCTTGCTCGTGGAACAGGATTTCGGCATGGCCATGGGCGTCGCCGATTACGCCTACATCATGAGCAAAGGCACCGTCGTCTACGATTCCACTCCGGATAAGCTCATCGCCGACGAACACGTCAAAGCCACGTACCTAGGCGTCGGAGAGTGAGGCCGGACAGCATGAGCGAGCCGGCGCTCGACATTTGGCCATAGACACGGTCGATAGCCCTGTCTATCGTCGGGGGAACGAAGTTAGGGAAGGAGGAGCTCTGGACAGCGCGGGAAGCTTCAGCCACTCTGAGAACATCATGGGGGGGAACGTATGAATAAGAGACTTATGTTGGTCGTCCTAGCCATGCTGCTCGTGGTAGCGCTCCTGGCGGCCGCCTGTGGCACCGGGACAACGACGACGACGGGTGCGGCCGCCACCACGACTTCCGCGGCCGGCACGGCCACAACCGCGGCTGCCACCACCGGAAGCAGCGACACTACCGCCGGAGCCGCCACCGGCACACCGATCAAACTCGGTTACGACGAAGGCTTCACAGGTTTCATGGCCTACGACTGTCAGCAGGGCGACATGGGCATCAAGACCGCCCTCGCCATGATCAACAACCAGTGGATGGGCCGTCCTGTCCAGTATCTGCACGAGGACAGCACCTCCGACCCGGTAGTGGCTGTCGACAAGGCTCGCAAGTTGGTGGAGAGCGACCATATCAACGCGATGATCGGCCCGATCTTCTCGCCCGCGGCGAAATCGGTGGCCGACTATTTGGCCAAGTCGTCGGGTATCCCCGAGATTTCAATCAACGGGCAGCCCACCGACAACCTGGCCACCGCCAACGGCCTGGCCTTTTTGCAGATGGGCCTCTTCGACTCCCAGGGCTACTACTTCGGTAAGTATCTGGCCGAGAAGGGCTACAAGACCGCGAACGTCATCAACTATGACGACACTCCCGCCCATGCTCTCACGGCGGGGTTCAAGAAAGCGTTCGTAGATGAAGCTGGCGGCAAGGTCATCAGCGAGAACTACGTCGATACAAGCACGGTCGACTTCAGCTCATACCTCTCCGCGATGAAGACGGCCGACGTCACCGTCGACTGGATCTTCGGCAACGGTGCCGTCCCCTTCGTCAAGCAATATCACGACTATGGCCTCAAGGCGCCGCTGGCCGTCCCAATGTCGAACAACTACACTGACCCGCTGCTGGCGCAGCTCGGTGACATGTCCCTAGGCATGATCGCCTGTGACTACTACGCCTATACGCTCACCACCCCCGGGAACAGCGACTTCGTCGCCGCCTTCGAGAAGCTGTTCCCCGACCAGGGCGGGCCGAACTCCGAGGTCTACGGCGCCTATCAGGCCGTCATGCTCTATCTGGAGGCTCTGAAGGCCGACGGTGGAGATACAACCCCGGCGAAAGTCATTCCCGCTCTGGCGGCTCTGAAGCTCGACACGCCGGCCGGCCACGTCGAGTTCCAGTCGTTCAAGAACGCCTACATCCCCAAGCGCGACTGGTACATGCTGGAGGCGCAGAAGGTGAACGGCGTGATCACCTGGGTGCCGGTGAAGACCTACAGCCAAGTGGTGCTCGGCGACCTTTCGACCACTCCGTGAGTCGCCCACCGTCACACGTGTGACATCTATCACGCAGACGCCGTGCCGCCTCTTCTGGCGGCACGGCGTCTCGCTTTTTCGGGGTCACGACGGCTAGAGGAGGCACGAAGATGAGCCAGGGCCCGCTGCCGCAAGCGCAGCCCGCGGGGTTCGGCGGCGTAGACCTCGGTAAGGTGGAGAGGCAGCTGGAGAAGGAAGAGGCGCTCTTCGAATCAGCGCATCCCCGTTCGAAACACCTGTACGAACGTGGACTTCGGTGTTTTCTCTATGGAGCGCCGATGCATTGGATGCAACAGTGGCCCGGCTCCTACCCGATCTCTGTGGCCGAAGCCCAAGGGGCGCATCTGCTCGATGTCGACGGCAATGACTACGTCGACTTCGCTCTCGGGGACACCGCGGCTATGTTCGGGCACAGCAATCCGGTAGTGGTGGAGGCCATCGCCGCGAGGCTCAGCCGGGGCGCCACCATGATGCTACCGACCGAAGACGGAGTCTGGGTGGGGGAGGAACTCGCACGGCGTTTTGGATTGCCGTATTGGCAGGTCACCACCTCAGCCACCGACGCCAACCGGTTCATCATCCGGTTGTGCCGCATGATCACCGGCAAAGAGAAGATCGTCGTCTTCAACTGGAACTATCACGGCAGCGTGGACGAGACCCAGGTGGAACTGGACGATACGGGAAGCATGGTGCCCCGAAGCGGTGTGCATCCCAACGCCATGCACCATGAGCAGGTAACCCGTCTGGTGGAGTTCAACGACGTGGCCGGCCTGGAGGAGGCGCTCGGTCATGGGGATGTGGCCTGTGTCCTCACCGAGCCGATACTCACCAACATCGGCATGGTCCCGGCGCTCCCCGGCTACCACGACGAACTTCGGCGCCTGACCCGGAAGCACAATGTTCCACTGGTGATCGACGAGACCCATACGATCTCTACCGGTCCAGGCGGCTATACCGGCGCTCATGGGCTGGAACCCGACTTCTTCGTGCTCGGCAAGAGCCTCGCCGGCGGTATACCGGTCGCCGTGTGGGGGACGTCTCAGGAAATGGCTCGGCGCATCTGGTCGGTGTTGCCCCACTTCCGCCCAGGAGAGCCGATCAACCACTTCGGCTTCGGCGGCACTCTGGCGGGAAGCGCGCTGCAGATGGCGGCCGTCCGGGCGACCCTCGAGCAGGTGATGACCGACGAGGCCTTCGCCCACATGGTCCGGCTGGCGGAGAGGATGGAGACCGGGATACGGGAGATCCTTGGCCGTCGTGGGCTGCCCTGGCACGTGACCCGCATCGGTGCTCGCGTCGAGTACCTCTTCAGCCCCCTGCCCCCGCGCAACGGCGGAGAGGCCCACCGGGCGAGGCACACGCTGCTCGAGGCGTATATCCACCTCTATCTGCTCAACCGGGGCGTCCTTCTGACGCCCTTCCACAACATGGCCCTCATGTGCCCGTTCACCACCGACGCAGACGTGGATCTGCACGATCGGGCGCTCGACAGCTGCCTGGAGGAGATAGCCTAGGGCCGATGCCCCCCCGGGGACCCGTCATGAAAAAAGGCCCCCGCCGCGTGAGCGGCGGGGGCCTTTTGGTCGGCGCTGTTCGCCTTCGGCTTGCCGACGAAGGTCTTACTTGGCCAGCGGGATGTCTCCCAGGTTGACGTCCTTGGCGGTCACGATGCCGTCGATGGTCTTGGTCGCGAAGCCGGGGGCCGCGATGGTCAGCGTGAAGCTGGCGTCGTCGGCCAGGCCGCGGAACCAGAAGTCCCCGAAGCCGTCGGTGGTGGCCGTGCAGGTGGCGCCGTCCGCTCCCTTGAGCGTCAGGGTCGCACCCTCCACGATCTCCTTCGCGGCCTTGTCGTACACGGTGCCGGCCACGAACTTCTTGGGCACGTTGAGGTAGTACACCCGCGGCTTGGCGCCGGTCTCGGGCATCAGCACCTCGGCCTTGGCGATGAGGTCCGCGAAGTCGGCCTCTTCACCGAACAGGATGGCTTCGGTCGGGCAGGCGTCCGCACAACGCGGGATCTTCCACTCGCCGCCATCCAGCAGGTGCGCGCACCCGGTGCATTTCTGCGCCAGGTTGAGGTCGTCGTTGAAGTAGATCACGTCGTACGGGCAGCGGTCCACGCACATGCGGCAGCCGGTGCACTTGTCCGAGTCGATGATCACCAGGCCGTCTTCACGCTTGTAGAGCGCGCCCTCGACGGGGCAGGCCGGGATGCAGGGCGCCTCGTCGCAGTGCTGGCAGAGCAGCGGGAGATAGTGCATCTCCACCTTCGGCACGGTCCCGCGGATGTGCTCGATCAGATGCATCCAGAACTGCCCGGTGTCGGGCTGAGGCTTGGCGATCGGCGACCAGTCGTTGCCGACGTGCTCGTCCTTGCAGACGAACTGGCACGCGTAGCAGCCGACACACTTGTCGACGTCGATGACGAATACCTTCATCTATGCCTTACCTTTCCACGACCCACGCGTCGAAGCGCAGGCCGGCGCCGGGATCGTACTTGCGGGCGAAGGCATCCGGGTAGTCCCTGCGCCACGCCTCCCACTCTTCGTTCTTGACTTTCTGCACGTCCACGATGTAGCCACTGGTGGCCTGGCCGCAGCAGTTCTTCGAGGTGAGCCCGTTCGGTGCGATGGTGTTGATGGCTCCACCGCGGTCCACCATGCCGGGCACCAGCGGGTCGTGCCGGGCGCCGTGATCCACGTAGACCACGCCGGGCATGATGCGTTCCCAGACCCGGGCGCCGACGAGCACGATGCCGCGCTCGTTGAAGATCTTGACGACGTCGCCGTCTTTGATGCCGCGAGCTTCGGCGTCTTTCGGGTTGATCCAGATGGGCTCGTAGTTGTAACCGTCGAAGCCCAGCACCTTGCCGGTCGGGGTCTCGCGGGCCCACACGATGTCGTCACCCTGGGCGTGAGTGCGCCAGCGCGGGTGGTTGGACATGAGCAGCAGCGGGAACATGCCCGCGCGCTCGCTGGAGAGGGATTCGTCGTGGGTGATGCCTTTTTCCACCCACTGCGGGAAGGGCGGCCGCTCTTTGTCGTCGGGGAAGTGGATCGCCAAGGCTTCTGAGTAGAACTCCAGCAGGCCGGTGGGGGTCTGCAGCGGGTTGTTCTTGGGATCTTCGTAGAACTTGCGGAATCCAGGCGAGTCCTGTTCCCAGTCGGGAGCGGTCTTGTAGACGTAGGTCTTCTTCTCGTAGAAGTCTTCCCACGTGGTGAGCTTGTCCATCTTCATGGCGTCGAAGACGATCCTCTGGAGGTCGAGCGTGCTCATGCCGCCGGTGAACTCGTCGCCGTAACCCAACTTCTCCGCGATGGCGGCCACGATCTCGTAGTCGCTCTTGGACTCACCGACCGGCAGCACCGACTGCTCCTGGATGGAGACGCTCGCGAAGTGCGGACCCTGCCGCACGGTCGTCACGATGTCTTCCACCTCGAGGGTGGTGTTGGCCGGCAGGATGATGTCGGCGTACAGGCAGTCGTTCTCCAACCACGGATGCTGCGCCACGACGCACTCTATGCTCGAGTCCTTCATGGCCTCGATCGTCCAGTTACCGTGGTTCCAACACGTGATGCGGCACGGGGTGTCGGTCCAGATCATGTGGATCGGGACGCCGCCCTTTTCCTTCGCGATCGGGTAGGTGTACTTGGTGAACTGTTCTTCGGTCTGGCACTCCTGGCCCCCGCTACCGTGGAAGACCAGCGGGGCTTTGAGGATGGCGTCCTGGATGAGGGTCTTGGGGATGAGCTGCGGTCCCCACGCGTGGACCGTGGTCCAGCAAGGCTTGGTGAGTCGTTCCGGCAGGTCCGGGTTGAAGAACCGGACGCTGCCCAGACCCTCGGCGCGGGGCATACCGAAGTAGGTCATCTGGCACTGATGCACGCCCGGACCGCCGAGGCCCTGCATGCCCAGCATGACGCACTCCAGCCGGCCGGGCTCGTGCGAGTACGGTCCGCGGAAGGCCGAGCCGCCGAAGTAGTGGATGATGGACGTGGTGTTCTTGGCGAACTGGCGGGCGAGGGCCTTGATGGTCCACTCGGGGACGCCGCACTTCTTGGAGGCCCATTCCGGGGTCTTCGGGAAGCCGTCTTCATCGGTGCCGAGGACGTAGGCCTCGATCTTGTCCATGCCCACCGCGTGGGTCTTGACATATTCCTTGGCCCAGGTGCCCTCGGTCAGCCACACGTAGATGATGGCCAACTGCAGAGCTGCGTCGGTGTTCGGCAGCACCGGGATCCACTTGTCGCCGTGCACGGCGTTCGCGTAGTTGAGGTCCGGGCAGATGTAGACCTGCTTGATGCCGGCCCGGGTCCAGAACTGGGAGATGCGGCTCGCATACTGGCCGGTGAAGCCCCACGGGGTGGTCTCTTCGTCGCAGCCCCACTTGAGAACCATGTCGGCGTTCTCGGAGATGTCTTTGATGAGGTTGGCGGCCGGGGACATCATGCCCTGGAAGCCCTGGCCCCAGACGTGCTTGGCGCCCCAATACCAGCCTTCCCAGCTATCCGGGTTGCGGACCTGCTGGGTGAAGCCGCCCATCATGTCGAGGAGGCGGGCCTGATGGCCGTGGGGCGTATGGATGGTCTTATTCTCGCCGTGGCCGTCACCCTGGGCTAGGATGGCCAACGGGCCGTAGTCCTTGTGGATGCGGGTGATCTCACCCGCGATGATGTCGACGGCCTCATCCCAGGAGAGGCGGACGTACTTGCTCTTGCCACGGTTCTGCGGGTTGCGTTCCCCATTGGGATCCCAGTCCACGCGCTTCATGGGGAACTTGATCCGGTTGGGGGAGAAGGTGCGCTTCTTGTAGGCCAGCGAGAACGGCGCGGGGAGGGCCTTGGCCAGCGGGCTCAAGGTTTCGCCGTTGCGGGTGATGGTCCAAGGGCGCAGGGACTCGAAGTCGCACTTCCAGTCGTACTTATAAGGTCTGATCCGGATGGCTTTGCCGTCTTTGACGTCGACGAAGCACTCGCCGCCGCCCCCGAGCAAGCCACCCATGGCCAGGTTCTTTATCGTCACCTTGTCGACGCTTACGTCGACCTTTTTCCGCTCTCCATCCGCCATATCAATCGTCGTCCTTTCCTTCCTGTTTGCCCGACCCATCGATACTCAGTCGCAAGCGCGCCTCCCCCGGTGCAGGTCGCCCACGTGGTTGTCGGTTGCCCCATCTACCACGAGCCGCTTACGGCTCGGCTCAGCCGGTCTTGCTCTGGTCCCACCCAAGATACGCCGAAAAGGCCGCGCAGGCCGACTTCACGGCCACGGTGCAGAGTTGTCGCTCGGCCGGTCCGAACCGGCCGGTAGGTACCACCACCGACACCGTCGCAGCTATGTTCCCCACCTGGTCGCGCACCGGTGCGCCGACCGCGCAGGTGCCCAGGTACACGCCCTCGACGTCGTAGGCCACGCCCTCATGCGCGATCTGCTCGAACTCGGTCCGCAGGGCGTCGGTGTCTACGACCGAGTAGGGCGTGTGCTGGGGATGAGGCTCAGCCAGCAGGGCCTCGCGATCTTCGGGCGACTTGTAGGCGGCGAACAGCTTGCCGTGCACCGACACGAGGTCGCCCAGGATACGGCCCGGCGCCGTGCGGCGCTTGAAGGGCCGCGAGGTGTTGATGATGTCGACACAGACGGGGAAGCCGTCGATATCCACGGCCAGCGTGACCGATTCCCCTGTTTCCTTGGTGAGCTTGTCCAGGAACGGACGGGCCGCCTGGACCAGTTCGGAGTTGTCCTCACCGATGTAGGTGAGGGCCAGGGCCGCCGGGCCCAGACGGTAGCGGTTGGCGCTCGCGTCGCGGACCAGAAAGGCCATCGACTCGAGGGTGCGCACCATGCGGTAGGCGGTCATACGGAGGAGTCCGGTCTGCTCGGCCATCTCATCGATGGTCCATTCCCGGTGGTCCACGTCGAACAGGCCGAGTATCGACAGCCCGCGGACGAGCGCCCTGACAGAAAAGGGGTCAGTTTCCCGGGTTTCTTTACTCGCCGCCATCAACCCCCCATGGGCTTCTCTCTAACCGGCGGTACCCGCGCCTTGCAAATGGACAGCGCGCTCCGCTACGATAGCTACGATACTAGCAATATTATTCAACAATATCGAGATATCAATTTGGTCGGGTCGGTTATCAAAGCACGATTTGGTGGGGGCAGAGTGTAATGGCTGAAAAAGTGTACGCGAACCTCACGAACAGCGGGCCGGTATCGGTCTACGTCAAGGACGGCAAGATCGTCCGGGTCCGGCCCTTGGTCGTCGACCCTGCCGACATGAAGCCCTGGGTCATCGAGGCCGACGGCAAGACGTACTCTCCCTGGAAGAAACCCACTCTTTCGCCGTATATCCACGCGGAACGCCGCCGCATCTACTCCGACGAGCGCATCAAGTACCCCATGAAGCGCGTCGACTTCGACCCCAACGGCGAGCGCAACCCGCAGAACCGCGGCAAATCCCGCTACGAGCGCATCTCCTGGGACGAGGCCTCCAACCTGGTGGCTTCGGAACTCACCAGGGTCAAGGAGACCTACGGCGGCTCGGCCATCAGCGGCATCACCTCGTCGCACCACAACTGGGGCATCGTGGGCTACAAGATGGGCCCCTTCGCCCGCTTCATGAACATGATGGAGTTCACCCCGGTGCTCGACAACCCGGACAGCTGGGAAGGTTGGCACTGGGGCGCGTCGCACACCTACGGTTTCTTCTGGCGCCTGGGCATGCCCGAGCCCTACGACTGCCTGAGTGACGCCCTGCAGAACGCGGAGATGATCGTCTACTGGTCCAACGACCCGGACACCACTCGCGGCACCTACTCCGGCCAGGATTCGTCGCTCTGGCGGCAGTGGCTCAAGGAGAAGGGCGTCAAGATGGTCTTCATCGACCCCTTCCACAACTACACCAACGCCGTCATGGGCGGCAAATGGCTCGCCCCGCGGCTGGGCACCGACACGGCCATCGCCATGGCCATCGCCTTCGTGTGGATCACCGAAGACATATATAACAAAGAGTATGTGGCGGACCGGACCATCGGCTTCGATAAGTTCAAGCCGTATGTCATAGGCGAGACCGACGGTGTGCCCAAGACCCCGGAATGGGCCGAGGAGGAATCGGGCGTCAGCGCCCGGGCCATCCGGACACTGGCCCGCGAATGGGCGGCCAAGCGGACCATCCTGTCCGGCGGCTCCCGCGGCGGCGAGGGCGGCGCGTGCCGGACGGCGTACGGCACCGAATGGGCCCGCATGATGGTGTTGCTGCAGGCCATGCAGGGCTTGGGCGCTCCGGGCCGCAGCATCTGGGGCACCACGATGGGCGCTCCCAACGACACCACCATCTGGTTCCCGGGCTACGGCGAGCCGGAAGGCCGCATGTCCATGTCCACCAAGGTGGCCAAGTACATCCCGCAGAACCCCACCAAACAGCGCCTATGGCGCCTGACCGTCCCGGAGGCCATCCTCGACGGCCATACCGAGTGGTACGGCGACGGCTTCTGCGGCAAGTCGCTGGAGCAGCAGTTCATCCATTACAAGTACCCCGCCGAGGGTTGCTCAGAGGTCAAGCTCTGGTACCGCTACGGCGGCTCCTTCATCGGCACCATGAGCGACACCAACAACTGGGTGCGCATGTACCAGAGCCCGAAGCTCGAGTTCGTCGTCAACCAGGACATCTGGTGGCAGAGCGAGACCCGGTTCGCGGACGTCATCCTGCCGGCCTGCACCAACTTCGAGCGCGACGACATCGGCGAGTGGGCGGCCATCAACGGTTACACCGTCCATGCGTCGAGCGGCTGCAACTACCGCTATATCGTCCGCGAACAGAAGTGCATCGAGCCTCTGTGGGAATCCAAGTCGGACTACGAGATCTTTGCGCTGGTCGCCGAGAAGATGGGTCTGCGCAACGAGTACACCGACGGCGGCAAGACCGACGTCGACTGGGCCAAAGGCTTCTTCGACATCTCAGACCTACCCAACGAAGTCAGCTGGGAGGAGTTCAACAAGAAGGGCTATCACATCGTCAACATCAAGGACGACTACAAGCCCACTCCGTCCATGCGCTGGTTCTACGAAGGCCGCGCCTGCGACACGCCCGACCTGGGCAACCCCAAGCGCCTCACGGAGAAACGCGCCGAACTGGGCACCTTCAGCGGCAAGATCGAGTTCGAGTCGGTGAGCCTGAAACAGTACTTCCCCGATGACGAGGAACGGCCGGTGGTGCCGCGCTACATCCCCAGCTGGGAAGGCCATCACACCACCGAGCTGTTCGAGAAATATCCGCTGGCCCTCATGTCGCCGCATCCGCGCATGTCGTTCCACTGCCACTACGACAAGCACACCGACTGGCTCAACGACATCCCGGTGCACCGCATCAAGAAGGACGGGCACGCCTGGTGGCCGGCCCGTCTCAACCCGGTGGACGCCGCCCCGCGGGGCATCAACAACAACGATATCGTCCGCCTCTACAACGACCGCGGCTCGGTGCTCTGCATCGCGGTGATCACCGACCGCGTCCGCCCGGGCGTCATCCACAGCTACGCCTCGGCAGCCCACTACGACCCGCTTCAGCCGGGAGACCCCACCTCCATCGATCGCGGCGGCTGCGTGAGCATACTCACCCCGGCCCGGATGATGTCCAGGAACGTCCCGGGCATGACGCCGAATTCCTGTTTGATCGAGATAGAGAAGTGGGAGGCCTGAGATGACGCGCCTCGGCTTGCTCATCGACGTCACCAAATGCAGCGGTTGCCACAACTGCTTCCTGGCCTGCCGGGACGAGTACTACGACAACGATTACAGCCCGTACTCGGCGCCTCAGCCGCTCGAGGGCCAGTTCTGGATGCAGGTGAAGGAGATCGAGCGGGGCAGCTATCCAAAGCCCAAGCTCGACTACATCCCGCTGCCCTGCATGCACTGCGAAGAGGCCCCTTGCGTGACGGTGGCGGCGGACAACGCCTGCTACAAGCGGGAAGACGGGTTCGTCATCATCGACCCGAAGAAAGCGAAGGGCCAGAAAGCCATCGCCCTCGCCTGTCCGTACCGCGTGGTCTATTGGAACAAGGACCTGGACATCCCGCAGAAGTGCACCATGTGCGCCCACCGGCTGGATGAGGGCGCCAAGGAGCCCCGCTGCGTGGAGGCGTGCCCGACCGGTGCGCTCACCTTCGGCGACCTGGACGACCCGGACAGCACTATCTTCAAGTATGTTGCCGAGAAGAAGATCGAGGACTTCCACCCCGAGTACGGCACCAAGCCGGCCGTGAAGTACGTCGGCATCCCCAGACGGTTCGTGGCCGGTGAAGTGGTGCGGGCGGACAACACCGGAGAATGCGCTGAGGGTGCCTCGGTCACGCTGGAAGGCGACGGCCTCAAGCTGGAGACCCGGTCCGACAGCTACGGTGACTTCGAGTTCGAGGGCCTCGACAAGAACAAGGCCTTCAAGCTGACGGTGTCGCTCGCCGGCTACGGCGCCAAGACCTTCGCCATCAGCACGGCCACCGACGTGAACCTGGGCGAGATCGTCCTGGAGCGCGCGTAACGCGCGGCCGGGAGAAGTAGAGGCACCGGCCACGTGCCGGTACAATTGAGACGCCATGTGACATGAGCCGCCGCCCGGCCTCCGGCCGGGCGGCGCATGTATCGGGCAACAGGTGTCGATCGGGAGCCGGGGATGAAGGAAGTCGTCATCGTCAGTGCGGCCCGGACGGCGGGCGGCAGGATCGGCGGGGCACTCAAGGACGTGCAGCCCGACGATCTGGCCGTGGCCGTCATCAAGGCGGCCATCGAGCGGGCCGGCGTCGAGCCTGCCGCCGTCGACGAGGTCATCATCGGGCAGGCCAAGCAGAGCGCTGACGCGGCGAACCTGGCGCGCGTCGCAGCGCTACGCGCGGGGCTCCCCGTGGACGTCCCGGCCTACACCGTCATGCGCCAGTGCGGCTCCGGTCTGCAGGCGGTGAACAACGGGGCCCAGGCCATCATGTGCGGGTTGGCCGACATCGTGGTGGCGGGCGGCACCGAGAGCATGAGCAATGCGCCCTATTACCTGAGGGACGCCCGCTTCGGGTACGGCGCCGGCAACGCCCTCCTCGTGGACTCCAACACCGAGAGCCAGCCGCGCTCCCAGCCCTACGAGGTATATGGCGAGTTGACCATGGGCCTCACGGCAGAGAACGTGGCCACCAAGTACGGCATCAGCCGTCAGGAGCAGGACTGTTTCGCCCTGGCCAGCCAGGAGAAGGCGCTGGCGGCTATCAAGGCCGGCCGCTTCACCGATGAGATCGTCCCTATGGAAGTACCGCAGAGGAGGGGCTATCCGGCCGTGTTCTCCGTGGACGAGCATCCGCGGGAGACCAGCCTCGAGGCCCTGGCCGCGTTGCCTCCGGTGTTCAAGAAGGACGGTACCGTCACCGCCGGCAACTCCTCGGGACGTAACGACGGGGCCGCCTGCTTGGTCCTCATGTCCGGCGACGAGGCGCGCCGGCGGGGCATCATGCCCCTGGCCGCCATCCGCAGCCAGGCCGTAGCAGGGGTGCCGCCGGAGATCATGGGCATCGGGCCGGCGCCGGCCAGCCGCAAAGCGCTGGCCGCGGCCGGATTGACGCTCCGGGATGTCGGCCTCGTTGAGCTGAACGAGGCGTTCGCTGCGCAAAGTCTGGGGGTCATCAAGGAACTGGGCCTCGAGGAGTCCCGGGTGAACGTCAACGGTGGGGCCATCGCCCTGGGCCATCCTCTGGGGTGCTCGGGAGCGCGCATCCTTACCACCTTGCTCTACGAGATGCGGCGGCGCGGCACCCGGTACGGGCTCGCGACCCTCTGCATCGCGGGCGGGCAGGGCATCGCGACCGTGATCGAAGCAGCCGTCTGACCGGGCCGTGCTCTGACCCATGAAGACGCACGAGTATCAGGCGCGCGAGATCCTCCAGGGCTACGGCATCCCATTCCCCGCCGCCCAGGTCGCCTCCACTCCCGAAGAAGCCGAGGCCGCCGCGGCAGGACTGGGCGGCGCTGTGGTCGTGAAGGCGCAGGCGCTGGTGGGCGGGCGCGGCAAAGCCGGCGGCATCAAGCGGGCGGCCACACCATCGGAAGCCCGGGAGGCGGCCGCTGCCATCCTCGGTGCACCGCTGAAAGGGCGCCCGGTCCGTAAGGTCCTGGTGGCGCAGGCCGTTACCGTGGTCCGCGAGTACTACGTCGGCGCCGTCCTCGACCGCTCGGCGAAGGCCATCACCGTCATGGTGAGCGCTGTCGGCGGCATGGACATCGAAGAGGTGGCCCGCACTTCGCCCGGCTCGATCGTCCGGGTCAGCGCCGACCCCCTGCTCGGCCTCGCCGACTACCAGACCCGCGAACTCGCCCGGGCCGCCGGCTTGGCCGGCGACCAGGCCCGCGCGTTCCGCGCCATGATCGCCGCTCTTTTCACGGCCTTCCTCGCCAACGACTGCACCCTCCTCGAGGTGAACCCGCTGGCGCTCACCGAGACCGGTGTCTTCGCGGCGCTCGACGCCAAGATGATCATCGACGACAATGCCCTGGCGCGGCAGCCGGGCCTGGCGGCTCTGCACGACCCGGAGACGGACGAGCCGGCGGAAGCGGAGGCCCTCAAGGTGGGCGTGAGCTACATCGAGCTCGAGGGCAATGTCGGCTGCCTGGTGAACGGGGCAGGTCTGGCCATGGCCACCATGGACGTCATCCAGCTGTTCGGCGGCGAGCCGGCCAACTTCCTCGACATCGGCGGTGGCGCGCGCGTCGAACAGGTGCGCGGGGCGCTCCGAATCCTCTTCCACGATCCGTGCGTCCGCGCGGTGCTCGTGAACATCTTCGGCGGCATCACGCGCTGCGACGTCGTTGCGCAGGCGGTGGTGGACGCTTTCGCTCCAGGCGAGGTCACGGTGCCGGTGGTGGCGCGGCTTGTGGGCACGAACGCCGCGGAGGGGAGGGCCATCCTCGATGGGACTGCCGTCGTCTTGGCGGACACGATGAACGAGGCGGCCAAGAAGGCCGTTGAGCTGGCGGGCGGACGGCCGGGCGGCTCTGCCGGTCTGGCCGGTCCGGGCGACGCACCGCCGGCGGCCGGGGGGATGGCTCCGTGAGCATCCTGGTGACGGGTGACACCCGGGTCCTGGTCCAGAACATCACCGGCCTCGAAGGCCGCTTCCATACCAAGCAGATGCTCGCCTACGGGACGCGGGTCCTGGCCGGTACAGCCCCCGGCCACGGCGGTGAGACCGTGGCGGGCGTGCCGGTGTTCGAGTCGGTACGGGAGGCGGTGGAGGCCACGGGCGTCAACGCCACGGTCAGCTTCGTGCCGGCCCGCTTCGCCGGTGACGCCATCGTCGAAGCTGCGGACAACCTCATCCCGCTGATCGTCTGCATCAGCGAGTGGATCCCCGTACTCGACATGGTGAAGATCTGCGCACACGTCAAGGCCAAGGGCTGCCGGCTGGTGGGGCCCAACTGCCCGGGCATCATGACGCCGGGCTGCTGCAAGCTGGGCATCCTGCCGGGCGACATCTTCATGCCGGGGCCGGTGGGCATCGTCTCCCGGAGCGGCACCCTGACGTACGAGATCGCCGGCGCGCTCACCCGTTTGGGCGTCGGTCAGTCGACCTGTGTGGGCATCGGCGGCGACCCGATCATCGGGACCACCTTCGTCGACGTCCTCAGCCTCTTCCAGGAAGACCCGCAGACCCGTGCCATCGCTCTCATCGGCGAGATCGGCGGCTCAGACGAGGAGGAGGCGGCCGCGTTCATCGCGGAAAAGGTCACGAAGCCGGTGGTAGCGTTCGTGGCCGGCCGGACGGCACCGCCGGACCGCCGCATGGGCCACGCGGGCGCGATCGTCACGGGAGGCCGGGGCACGGCCGCAGACAAGATCGCAGCATTTCAGCGGGCAGGCGTCAAAGTGTGCGACAGCACCGACGAGACCGCCGAGATGGTGGTGCGCCTCCTGGCCGGACCTACCGCCTGACGCCGCCGGGTCGGGCGCCGCGCCCTACGGCTCGAGCGAGACGGTGGGCGTCTCCGCCGTCAGGTAGTCGATCCGGCTCGTGCCGCCGCAGTAGCAGCTCACCAGGTCGGCCACTTCCTTGCAGGCCTGCTCCACCTCTTCCCGGGTCACCGGGGGCAGTCCGTCCACGTTGAACTCCACCGCTGTGCTGTCCGGCAGGGTGAGGGTGTGGTTGGCCTGACGCCAAGTCCAGCGGCGGGTGAGCACCTGGTCGCGCTCCACGAAGACCACTTCACCCGGCAGCGGATGCTCCAGGTCGTTGGTCCCGAAGGGGATGAACTCCTCCTGGCCGGTGGCGAACTTGAGCTCGATGTCGCCCTTCAGCACGTCGATGGCGTGGCTGCCCGCGGGCAGCATGTGCCGTAGGGAGATGATGTTGCCGATGTCCACCAGCGCGCTGATGGCCGGGAGCTCGTCGCCGCGCAGGGCCCGACGGGCCATGGCCTCGATGGACGAGCGAAACTCGGCCGGTTTCGCGCCGAAGGACCGGTAGGCTTCGCGCCACGCCTTGATGTGCGGCTCCTCGGCGATCTGCTCCACCGCCACGCCCCGTGCCCGCACCGACGCCTCGGCATCGCGCAGCATCTGGACGAGCTCAGCCGAGGATTGGCCGTTGCTCAGGCCGTAGCAGACCACGACTCCGCGGACGTAACCGGGGAAGCGCTCGAACACTTCCGGGGAGATGCTGTAGCTGTGGTATTCCATGGCTCCGTCCAGTCCTTCTGTCGTGATATGCGCGCGCGGATGCGCGGTTCTTTCCCGATTCTACCCGAAACCTCTCACGGCTCGGACAGATAGGCGGCTCACTGGGGTATCCTCAGGCGGGATGGCGTCCCTCCTTGTGGTGCCTCCCGGAGCGTGTGACATCGACCGGCGGAGCGACAGATGCAGGTCCGAGTGCCTTGGAGTACCGGGACGGTCCCGGTGGAGATAGACGAATCGCGGGTCGCCGGCGTGCTCGGGGCGAACGTGGAGCGGGCCGCCGACCCAGAGGCCGTGCTGCGCCAGGCCCTGGCCGCCTCGGATGGGAGCTTGAAGAAGTTTCTCGCCGGAGCCGCGTCTCCGCTGCTGGTGGTGGTCAACGACGCCACCCGGCCCACGCCGACCGCCGAGGTGCTGCGGGTGATCCGCACCGACCTGGAGGAGTGGCTGGCCGCCGGCGATCGCGAGCTGTCGCTGGTCGTCGCGACCGGGACCCATCGCGTGGCTCTGCCGGAAGAGCTCGAGCATATCTTCGGCAAGGAGTTCCTCGAGGCGCACGCCGGGCGCATCTCGTCGCACGATTCCAAGGACAAGGGCCAGCTCTTCCACCAGGGCACGACGTCCCGCGGGGTGGACGTGTATGTCAACCGGCTCCTGGGCGAGGCGCGCAGCCTGGTGCTCATCAACTCCGTGGAGCCGCACTACTTCGCCGGGTACACGGGTGGCCGCAAATCGCTGTTCCCAGGCCTCGCCGGCCACCAGACCGTGTGGGCCAACCACGCACTCTCGATGAAGCCCGGCTCGGAGAGCCTCATCCTCGCCGGCAACCCCGTGCATGAGGACCTCGAGGAGATGCTGGCGGTAGGCATCGCGGGTAAGCAGGTCTACTCGATACAGTTGGTGCTGGGCAAAGACCACCGGGTCGGCTTCGCCGCCGCCGGTGCCCTCTCCGACACCTTCGCCCGGGCGGTCGCGGTCGCCGACAAGCAGTTCGTCCTCGATATCGATCGGCGCTGCGAAGTCGTCGTGGCGGTGGCGCCGTATCCCATGGATTGCAACTTCTATCAGACCAACAAGGCTGTCCAGGGCGGCGCGGCCGCGGTCAAGGACGGCGGCGTGCTCATCGTGGTCTCGGAGTGCCCGTTCGGCCTGGGTGAGAACCAGACCCTCTATGACATGTTGGCCGCCGCGGAATCCCCGGCCACTGCCCTTGAGCGCGCCGACCAGGAGGAATACCGCCTGGGCGTGCAGCAGGCCACGCGCATCGCCGGCGTGCTGCAGCGGGCCGGCATCTATGCGGTCACGTCGCTGCTCGACGAGCAGGTGCGGGCGATGTTCATGAGGCCCTTTGCGAGCGTGCAGGAAGCGGTGGACGCGGCTCTGGCCACTCAGCCCGCCGACGCCAAGGTGCTGTTCCTCAAGGAGGCCAGCATCACCGTGCCGCTGCCGCGCGCCTGACCCGCGCGCCGCGCCTGAGTCGCGCGGCGCGCAGCCCGCGCCCGGCGACTCGCGCTCGGCCGCCCTATGCCTGTATGCGGAAGCTGGTGCTGATCGGCGTCCCGCTCTTGAGCATGGCCCACACGGGGCAGATCTGCTCTTCGGCCATCGTGAGGGCCTGGGTCACCTTGTCGGCGGACACCGCGGCGCCGGTGATGACGAACTCCAGCGAGATCTGGGTGAGTACCGTGGGATGCTCGTCACGCCGTTTGCCGCGGGCTTCCACCGTCAGGCCGGTCACCGGCTGCTTCATACGGTCGAGCAGCAGGCCCAGAGTACTGCCGGCGCACACCGCCAGGCTGGTGAGGATCATCTCCAGAGGGGTGGGGCCGGCGGTCTCGCCCGGGCCCAAGGGGTAGTCGAGGCATACGGTGTGCTCTCCGGTGCTTGCCTTGAAGCACATCAGGCTCTCGCGGACGGCAGTGACGGACAATTCCTGAGGCATGACGGGACTCCTGTCAGGTAACACGGACCTCGCCATCATAGGCGCATGAGCGTCTCCGGGGAAGCGCGCGTCCGGCGCCTCCATTCGGGGCCCGCAGTTCCTTGAAATGGCAAAGGCCTTTGAGTATCATGCGACTTCGCCTCCGCGTGGACTCCTCGCGTGGGGGGGTGCCCGAGTGGTTAATGGGGGCAGACTGTAAATCTGTTGCGGAAGCTACGGAGGTTCGAATCCTCCCCCCCCCACCTCAGGTCCCTGCGGAAAGCGACAGCCGGAGCAGCCGTCTCGGCCCTCCCGGCACACAAGGGCCTCCATAGCTCAGTTGGCAGAGCACTTCCATGGTAAGGAAGGGGTCTTCGGTTCAAATCCGAATGGGGGCTCCATAGAGCCCGTTTCGAACGTCAGTACGAGGCGGGTGGCTAGATCAAGGGGCGGCGTAGCTCAGCTGGTCAGAGCAGCGGAATCATAATCCGCGTGTCAGAGGTTCGAGTCCTCTCGCCGCTACCTGCGTTTGTGGTAGCATGCACGGGCGTTAATATGACTAGGAGCAGGTGAAGTAATGCGGGTTCGGGTCACGATGGCTTGCCAGGAATGCAAGCGCCGTAACTACACCACCATGAAGAAC
>Ga0182021_10000746_pt1 | contig 36162 bp, 26 predicted proteins | sample 612E3MmetaG_FD_120493 | JGI IMG/M metagenome (GOLD analysis project Ga0182021, IMG submission 120493) | Permafrost microbial communities from Stordalen Mire, Sweden - 612E3M metaG (Illumina Assembly) | ecosystem: Environmental > Terrestrial > Soil > Wetlands > Permafrost | place: Sweden...
TGTCGGCCGGTCGGCATACGGTGAGCTTCAACGCCGGCCGCCTGGCGAGCGGTCTCTACTTCTACCGGATCAGCGCCGGAGACTTCAACAGTGTCAGGAAGATGATGCTGGTGAAGTGACCGGCTCCGGCCGGAGATTCAAGAGAGTAACGGACAAGGAACTCCAATGTTCGAGCATCTAAGCGCCCCTGTCATTACGCGCAGAACCTATATCCGCCGCCAGGCGCGGCATGCACTCATGGCAGGCGGCATTCTTCTCCTCGCCTGGGCCGTCGGAACCTCAGGGTACATGCTCTTTGAGGGGATGGGGTTGATCGACGGGATGCTGAATGCCTCCATGATCCTCGGAGGCATGGGTCCCGTCACTGAGCTGCACACGACCGGCGGGAAACTGTTCGCCTCCTTCTACGCGCTCTTCTCAGGCATCGGGTTCATCGGAGCTGCCGGCGTGCTCTTTGCCCCCGCGTATCACAGGTTCATGCACAAGTTCCATATCCAGCTCGAGGGAGGAGAGGGCAGAGCCCGGACCCAGATGAGACCGAAGCACTGAGTCTGCCGTTGCGCTGCCCCGCGTCCCGGAATCCGCTCAGCCTGTTGAGACCCCGCCCGGTCACCGCTCGAGGTTCCGCACTGCACGGAATCGATCATTGCTCCGGTGGAGGCGTTCCCTCCATGGCTGCGCCGGGGAGGCCATCCGAGAATTGTCGAACCCACCCCCTTTTACAGGAACTCGAACGAGAGGTTGAATGTTGGATTCATGTCGCACTTCTCGCAGTTCGGTCGAATTCCCTTGCGAAAACCTATGCCTTCCCCTGAATACGACGTGGTCTGTCCGCCCCACAGTCCGCGAAGAGAGGCGACAGATGACCTTTTTCCCCCCTCTGTGAAGAGTTCTCAGGATGCGCCGTCTTCTGCATTGAAAGGATGAGCTGGTCTCATGGCTCAGATATTTCACCCCAGGACGAAAGTACTTTCCCGGGCGAGTATCATGGCCGGAGCCATTGTCCTGGCGGCATGTACCGTGGTTGCTGCCGCACTCTACAGATCATCCTACTTCACCGGTGTCAATGAAGCACGCCAGCAGGATGTCCCCTTCAGCCATCAACACCACGTTGCAGGGCTGGGGATCGACTGCCGCTACTGTCATACCTCGGTCGAGAAGAGTTCGTTTGCCGGTATTCCACCGACCACCACCTGCATGACCTGTCATTCCCAGGTCTGGAACACCAGCCCTATGCTCGCCCCGGTCCGCCTGAGCTTCCAGACCAACACCCCCCTCACCTGGGCGCGGGTCCATGACCTTCCCGACTTCGTCTATTTCAATCATTCGATCCATATCGCAAAAGGAATTGGATGCTCCACCTGCCACGGTCAGGTGGACAGGATGCCCCTCGTCTGGAAAGTGAACACGTTATATATGAATTGGTGTCTGGATTGCCACCGCCATCCGGAAGAGCAGATCCGTCCGAAGGAGGAGGTCTTCAACATGGCATACCAGCCGCCAGCGGACCAGGCTGCGCTCGGGGCTTCGCTGGTCAGGCAGTACCAAGTCCGCACACAGCAACTCACCGACTGTTCAATTTGCCACCGCTGATGAACGCCAAAGGGAAAGAACCGCTCGATCTTGAGGTCGTCCGCGCAAAACTGGCTGCTGCCGGAGGTCGATCGTACTGGCGAAGCCTGGAGGAGCTCGCCGGAACAGACGCATTCGACGAAATGCTCCACCGGGAGTTTCCCAGGCACGCATCGGAATGGTCCGGCGCCCTCGACCGGCGCTCCTTCCTGAAGCTTATGGCGGCTTCGCTCGCCCTCGCGGGCCTCAGCTCCTGCGCGACGCAGCCGGAGGAAAAGATTGTCCCATACGTCAGGACCCCCGAGGAACTGGTCCCCGGAAAGCCCCTCTACTTTGCCACCGCGCATGTGCATGACGGATATGCGGTGGGAACCCTGGTGCGGAGCGACATGGGCCGTCCCACCAAGATTGAAGGCAACCCCGCGCATCCCTCGAGCCTCGGGGCGACAGACGCCGCCATCCAGGCATCCATCCTGACCATGTACGACCCCGACCGCTCCCGGACCGTGACATACCGCGGCGCCATCCGTCCCTGGGAAGCGTTTGTCAATGACCTCATCCCTGCCCTGGGTGCGCAGAACATGATGCAGGGTTCCGGGGTGCGGATTCTCTCGGGGTCCGTGACGTCCCCGACCCTTGCCGCCCAGCTTCGCATCCTTCTGGCGCGATATCCCCGGGCGAAATGGCACCGGTATCAGCCGGTCACCCATGATGCCGAGCGTGAAGGCGCGATCCTGGCTTTCGGGGAGCACGTGGACACCCTTCTGCACTTTGACCGGGCCGATGTCGTGGTCTCCTTTGACGCCGATGTCCTGAATGCCGGACCACGGGCCGTCAGACACCAGCACGATTTCGCCGATCGGCGCCGGATCATGGGTGGCAGGATGGACATGAATCGTCTCTATGTGCTCGAGAGCAGCCCGACAGTCACCGGAACGATGGCGGACCACCACCTTCCGGTCCGCTCGATGGATCTCGCGGCCTGCGTGGGGTATGTCGCATCCGCGCTGGGAGTGCCGGGGGCGGAACCCGCATCGGTCGGCGAACATCACCGTGCGTGGCTCGATGCGATGATCCGCGATCTCCGGAGCCGGGGCGGCCAAAGCATCGTGGTCGCCGGGGATTCCCAGCCTGCCACCGTTCATGCCCTCGTGCACGGGATCAATCGGCAGCTCGGAAGCTCTGGCCGCACCATCACCTACATCAATCCCGTGGAAGCCGATCCGGTACAGCAGGTCGATTCGATCAGGGATCTCGTCGCCGATATGAACGGCGGATCGGTGCAGCTCCTGCTGATCCTGGGGGGCAATCCGGTGTTCGATGCTCCCGCCGACCTCGGCTTCGCCGGCGCGATGAATCTCGTCGACCTCCGGGTCCGTCTCGGGCTCTATGAAGACGAAACCTCCTCGCTCTGCCACTGGCACCTTCCCGAAACGCATCCGCTCGAGGCATGGAGCGATGCCCGTGCCGCCGACGGCACCGCGACGATCATGCAGCCGTTGATTGCGCCTCTCTATAATGGGAAGTCGGCGCACGAGGTAATGGAACTCTTCCTGGGGTCAGGCGGCCGGACATCGTATGATGCCGTCCGCGCCTACTGGCAGGGACAACGGGGCGGCGCCGGATTTGAAGAATTCTGGACGAAGTCGCTCAACGAGGGGCTCGTGGAAGGCTCCGCTTCAGAGTCCAGGAATGTCGCCTATGCGGGCTCGCGCATTTCCGGGCCCCCACAACGTGAAGGCCTCGAAGTGGTGCTTCGGCCCGATCCCACCATCGGCGACGGGCGGTATGCAAACAACGGATGGCTCCAGGAGCTGCCGAAACCTATCACCAAGATCACCTGGGACAATGCGGTGCTGATGAGCCTTGCGACCGCCGCGCGGCTCGGCGTCACGAACGAAGACGTCGTCCAGGTCAGGGCCGGAGACCGGAGCGTGGAAGGCCCCGTCTTCATCGTTCCGGGCCATGCCCACGAGTCCCTGACGCTGCACTTCGGATACGGCCGCACGCGCACCGGGCGGGTCGGCGAGGGGGCCGGGTTCAATGTCTACCCGCTTCGCACGTCGACGGCGATGACGTGCATAGCCGGTGCCGAGGTAACACGGACGGGCCGGCGCTCGACGCTCGCGGTGACCCAGGAGCATCAGGCGATGGAAGGGCGGAGCCCCGCGCGCGCAGGGAGACTCGATGAGTATCTGGCGCATCCGGGTGCTGGAGAGGCGTCCGAACCTCCACCAGGGGAATCCCTCTACCCCGGAGTCGAGTACGCAGGCAACGCATGGGGAATGGCCATCGATCTGAATTCCTGCACCGGATGCGCTGCCTGTACGATCGCCTGCCAATCGGAGAACAACATCCCCATCGTGGGGAAAGAGGGAGTGACGCGCAACCGGGAGATGCACTGGCTCCGCGTGGACCAGTATTTCGAGGGCGATCTCGACAACCCTCAGATCCTCTCGCAGCCTGTCGCCTGCCAGCATTGCGAGAATGCCCCGTGCGAGATTGTCTGTCCGGTCGGCGCCACCGTGCACGACCATGAAGGGCTGAACGTCATGGTCTACAACCGGTGTGTCGGCACTCGCTATTGTTCAAACAACTGCCCGTATAAGGTCCGCAGGTTCAACTTCCTTGAATACAACGGCTCCGATGACCCGGTGGCCAAGATGCGGCAGAATCCGGATGTGACGGTGCGCTCGAGAGGCGTGATGGAAAAGTGCACCTACTGCCTGCAGCGGATCAGCCATGCCCGCATCGATGCGAAAAAGGAGGACCGTCCGATCCGCGACGGCGACATCGTGACCGCCTGCCAGGCGGCGTGTCCCTCCCAGGCAATCATGTTCGGCGATGTGAACGACACCACCAGCCGCGTCCGCAGGTGGAAGGATGAGCCCCGTAGCTACGGCTTGCTGGCCGAGCTGAACACGCGTCCGAGGACCTCCTACCTGGCGCGGCTCAGGAATCCAAACCCGGAAATCCACGAGACAACGGCATAGGCCAAGTGCACGAGGAAGAGCGTCTTGTCAATGTCCATCCCCCGGAACCGCTGATCAGGGAGGGGAACACCTACGGCTCCGTGACCCGGAAGATCTCCGGGGCCGTGCTCACGCGGCGCACCCCGAGAGGGTGGTATATTGCGATTGCAGCAGGGTTCCTGTTGGTCATGGTGCTCCTGGCGGCCGTCTCCTATCTGTTCGTCCGCGGCGTCGGCATCTGGGGTATCAACATCCCCGTCGGCTGGGGATTTGCCATCGTCAACTTCGTCTGGTGGATCGGCATCGGCCACGCGGGGACGCTGATCTCCGCCATCCTGCTCCTCCTGCACCAGCACTGGCGCAATGCCATCAACCGGTTTGCCGAAGCAATGACACTCTTTGCGGTCTCGTGCGCCGGGATGTTCCCCATTCTCCATCTCGGGCGCCCCTGGCTGTTCTACTGGCTCTTCCCGTTCCCCGACCCGATGTCCATCTGGCCGCAGTTCAGGAGCCCGTTGATCTGGGATGTGTTCGCTGTCTCCACGTATGCCACCATCTCCTTCCTGTTCTGGTACGTCGGGCTCGTCCCCGACCTGGCCACCATGAGGGACAGGGCCGTGCATCTCTGGGTCAAAAGGTTTTACGGAGTGATCGCGCTCGGCTGGCGCGGCTCGGCGCGCCACTGGCACCGTTACGAGACCGCATACCTCCTCCTTGCGGGCCTGGCCACTCCGCTGGTCGTTTCTGTGCACAGTGTCGTCAGCTTCGACTTTGCTGTCGGGATCATCCCCGGCTGGCACAGCACGATCTTCCCCCCCTACTTCGTGGCCGGGGCGATCTACTCGGGCTTTGCCATGGTCCTCACGCTGGTCATCCCGGTCCGGGCGATGTACGGGCTCCAAGACTTCATCACCGCGCGGCACATGGACTACATGGCCAGGGTCATGCTCGCGACGGGCCTCATCGTGGCATACGGCTATGTCATGGAGGCCTTTTTCTCCTGGTACAGCGGAAGCCCGTACGAGAGGTACATGATGGTGAACCGCTCCTTCGGGCCGTATGCCCCAGTCTACTGGATGCTCATTCTCTGCAACATCGTGCTGCCGCAGCTGCTCTGGATCCGGAAAGTCCGCCTGAACATGCCCGCGCTCTTTGTCCTGGCCATCATCGTAAACGTTGGCATGTGGCTGGAGCGGTTCGTCATCGTCATCACCAGCCTGCATCGCGACTTCCTTCCGTCGTCGTGGGGAATGTACTACCCGACCATCTGGGACTGGGCGACGTTTACAGGGTCGATCGGGCTCTTCATCGCGCTCATGTTCCTGTTTGTCAGGCTGCTGCCGATGATTTCCATGTTCGAGCTCCGCCAGCTTCTCCCCTGGCCGTCGGGCAACGGGAACGGACAGAAGGGAGGAGGCGCATGAGCGAACGGAACGTTGTCCCGGATGTTCACCGCCGGATGAAGCCGGGCCCGCCGATCTTCGGACTCATGGCCGAGTTCGCCACGCCGGCCGAGCTCCTGCACGCGACGCGCAGGAGCGTTGATGCCGGCTACACGAAGGTCGAGGCCTATTCGTCGCTTCCCATCGAAGGCCTGGCCGAGGCCCTCGGTTTTCGCACGAGGCTACCGCTCATTGTGCTGATCGCCGGCATCGTCGGGGCGCTCTCGGGATTCTTTCTCCAGTACTGGATCTCGGTGATGGACTATCCCCTGAACATCGGCGGACGGCCGTTGAATAGCTGGCCATCATTCATCCCGGTCACCTTCGAGCTGACGGTATTGTTTGCGGGCGTGACTGCCGTGGTGGGTATGATCGCCCTGAACCGCCTTCCGGAACCCTACCACCCGGTCTTCAACGTGCCCAGGTTCGAGCTGGCATCGGACGACAGGTTTTTCCTGACGATCGAGGCGGAGGACCCCAGGTTTGACCCGGAGGCGGTGCGAGGTTTCATGCTCGGGCTGGGGGCAGCCGGAGTGTACGAGGTACAACACTGAGCGATGACAACCATATCTGACGACATGGACGGCGGCCTCTTGGCCAGTGGTAACCGGCACGCGCCGGGGGCGAGGCCCCGGGGCGCTGCGGCGATTGCCGGGATCGCCCTGGCGGCGGCAATCGTCTTCGCGGGCTGCCACTCGGACATGTACAATCAGAAGAAATACAAGCCCCTGGCGGCGAGCGAGTTCTACCCGGACGGACAGGCGTCTCGTCCGCTGGTCGACGGCACCGTGGTGCACCGCGACCACAGCGACGACGGCGTCATCGCGAGCGGCAAGGTCAACGGGGTCCCGGTCAACGGTTTCCCCTTTCCCGTGACCGAACAGATCCTCCGGCGCGGGCAGGAAAGGTATAACATCTATTGCTCACCCTGCCACGGGAGGACGGGGGACGGGCGCGGGATGGCAGTGCAGCGTGGTTTTCCCCAGCCACCTTCGTACCACACCGACAGCCTTCGGGCCCGGCCGGTGGGTCACGTTGTGGACGTCATCGCGCACGGCTTCGGGCGGATGTATCCCTACGCGGACCGCGTGGCGCCCCGCGACCGATGGGCCATTGCAGCCTACATCCGCGCCCTGCAGGCCAGCAGGCAGACAACCGTGGCCGATCTCCCTCCCTCTCAACGTCAGCAGCTCAAGTGACCATGGCCCCGAGCGACGATTTCTCACGCAGACTGGATGGCATCCAACGCTACGCGCTCCTCGCCGCGGCCGGCGGGGTGGTGCTCTGCATGGCGGGTCTCGTCGCCAGCCCGGAACGGTTCTTCGAGTCATATCTGCTGGCGTTTCTGTTCTTCACCAACATCAGCCTGGGATGCCTGGGCTTGGTGATGCTGCATCATATGACCAGCGGAAAATGGAGCTACTCCATCCAGCGGTTCGCCGAGGCGGGCATGCGCACGTTGCCTCTCATGGCCCTGTTGTTCGTCCCCGTCGTAATCGGCATGAGCGATCTCTACCCCTGGATGCATGCGGACCGGATCGGCGAAACGGCCGGGAGGAAAGTTCTGTACCTCAACCAGCCGTTCTTCCTCGGGAGGGCCGTCTTCTATTTTGCCGTGTGGACTGCCATGGCGTTCCTTCTGACACGATGGTCCCGTGCGCAGGATGGCGACGGCAGCCCGGCCCGGACGTCGGCGCTCAGGAAGCTCAGCGCGCCCGGCCTCATCGTGTATGTCCTCACCGCAACCTTTGCGGCCGTTGACTGGGCCATGTCGCTCGAGCCGGGCTGGTACTCCTCGATCTACGGCATGCTCTTCGTCGTGAACCAGTGCCTTGGCGCCCTGTGCGTCCTGATCCTTCTTCTGCGCTGCTTTGCCAGCGAAAAGCCGGTGGCCGACATCATCAGCCCGGCAATCTATCACGATCTGGGCAACATGCTCCTTACCTTCGTGATCCTCTGGGCCTACATGTCGTTTTCCCAGCTCCTTATTACCTGGGCAGGAAATCTCCCCGAGGAGATCACGTGGTATGTCCGCAGGCTCGATCCCGGCTGGAGGATGGTCGCACTCACCCTGATCATTCTCCACTTCTTCGTGCCGTTCATGCTGCTGCTCCTGCGGCGCTCCAAACGGTCGCCGGAAATCCTCTGGAAGATTGCGGCCGGCATTCTGGTCATGCGCCTGGTGGACCTCACCTGGAATATCGAGCCGGCATTCCACGCGCAGGGTCTTGCCGTGCACTGGCTCGACCCGGCGGCCCTTCTTGCCGTGGGCGGTCTGTGGGCCGCCTTCGGAATCAGGATGCTGAAAGGTGCCCCGCTTCTTGCGCTTCGCGACCCGAGGTTCCGCATCGTCGCCGAACCTGCCTCAGGAACACCACATGGCTGACCGCATGCCCACGGTGAAGTCCGGATCAGAGGGCTCGCACGAGCAGACCGATGCACACGCGCCGACCCTCTTCACATTCGGGGGAGCCCTGCTCCTGCTGGTTGCCGGCGTCCTGGCCCTGATGTGGGGTATGCTGAAGGTGATGGAGCAGCATCCCCCGGCCGAAACGACAAAGCCTTCGGCGATGGCCGACCGCTCCGCGCTCCCTCCCGAGCCAAGGCTGCAGACCGACCCAGCGGCCGACATGCAGTCGTTCAGGATCTGGGAAGACTCGATGTTGACCACCTACGGGTGGGTGGACCGGACCCGCGGCATCGTCCGTGTCCCGATCGAGAGCGCAATGGTCATGGTCGTGCGCAGGGGGTTGCCGCTCGATAAGGCTGCGGCCGAACGCGCCGCAGCGGATGCCGGGAAACCGGGGCCGCCGCCGGGAGCAGACAGGTCCGGTCCGGCCTCCGGCAGTGTCCAACTGAACGAAGGCCAATGACCATGAACACCCTCGTGCGTGCCGCATGCGCGGCGCTGGTTCTGCTGGAGATCACTGGAATACCCGCTGGCGCCCAGCAGGCGCCGAACAGGATTTTCACGGAGGTCGGCCTCGACCAGAAACTCGGGACGTGGGTGCCTCTCGATGTGACGTTCAGGGACGAGGAGGGGCAGAGCCTCCCTCTCAGCACGTACATGAAGGGGAAACCTGTGGTCCTCACGCTTGTCTATTACGAGTGTCCAATGATCTGCACGGAAGTCCTCAACGGGATGGTGAAGAGCTTCAAGAACCTTCACCTGACCATGGGAAAGGACTACGATGTTGTCACCGTCAGCATCAACCCGAAGGAACAGCCCGCCCTCGCCAGTGCGAAGAAACTGAAATACCTGCAAGCACTGGGCCACCCCGAAGCTGGGGGCTCGTGGCATTTTCTGACCGGGGATGAAGCGCAGATCACCAGGCTGGCCGCCGCGGTCGGGTTCCGCTACGTGTACGACCAGGCAACGCAGCAGTACGCCCATCCCACGGGCATCATGGTGCTCACCCCGCAGGGACAGCTCGCCCGGTATCTCTACGGCGTGGAATATCCCCCCAAGGACCTGAAATTCGCCCTGGTGGAGGCGTCTCACAACACCATCGGCTCGGCGGTCGACCAGGTCCTGCTGCTCTGCTACAAGTACGATCCGATGACGGGCAAGTACGGCTTGGTAGTGATGAACCTCCTGAGGCTCGGAGGAGTCCTGACCGTCCTTGCCCTCGGAGGCACGGTGGCATTCTTCCTGGCACGCGAGCGGAGAAGCCGCCGCCGGAAGGAAGCCGTCGCACACTGACGGGCCGGCGCCAGGGCATGAGGGCGTGATCCTGTGCCCGGGACGCCGTCCCGATCATATCCCGTAAGTGAACGAGCATGTCGAGTTTTCCTCTCTTGCCGGATCAGGCGTCGGCCAATGCGGGAAGCATTGATGCGTTGTTCTTTGCACTGGTCGGGGTGTCGCTGTTCTTCATCATCCTGATTACCGTGCTGCTCTTCGTCTTCGCAGTCCGGTACAGGCGCGGCAACCGCGTCGACCGGGAGATCCGCCGGAAGGACAACCTCAAGCTTGAGCTCACCTGGATCATCATCCCGACCCTCATCAGCCTCGGGATTTTCGTGTGGAGCTCGTATCTCTATTTCCAGGGGAAAACTCCTCCAGCTGATGCCATGGAGATCTACGTCACCGGAAAGCAATGGATGTGGAAGATCCAGCACCAGCGCGGGAACCGGGAGATCAATGAACTCCATGTCCCTCTCGGCCAGCCCGTGAAGCTCGTCATGACCTCGCAGGACGTCATCCACAGCTTCTTCATCCCGGCCTTCCGTATCAAGCAGGATGTGCTCCCGGGCCGATACACCACGGAGTGGTTCACTGCCACCCGGGTGGGAGAATACCACCTGTTCTGTGCGGAGTATTGCGGCACGAGCCATTCCGGGATGATCGGAAGAGTAGTGGTGATGGAGCCGATGGACTTCGAGCGCTGGCTGGCAACCAGCGGCAATAACGAGACCATGGCTTCGGCGGGCGAGCAGCTCTTCCGCACCTACGGGTGCGCCGCGTGTCACCAGGAGGCTTCAAGCAGCCGCGGACCTGTGCTCGCCGGCCTCGCCGGCTCCGCCGTGAAGCTGCAGGACGGCCGGACGGTCATCGCCGACCGGGGGTACCTCCAGGAGTCGATCAACGACCCCGGCGCGAAAATCGTCGCGGGATACAGTCCGATCATGCCGACATACAGAACGACGCTGAACCAGGAGCAGTTGAACCAGATCGTGGAGTATCTCCTCACGATGGACGGCGGCGTTGCTGCAACGGCGAGGAGAAACTGAACCTATGAGCCACGAGACAGCCGTGGAAGGCACCAACTACCTGAACAACGGATACAGCCTCCGGTCGTGGTTCCTCACCACCGACCACAAGCGCATCGCGATCCTGTATCTGTTCACGATTGTCCTCTTTTTCTTCGTCGGGGGTTCCTTTGCCGTCCTGATGCGCCTGGAACTCATGTCGCCGCAGGGGACGCTTGTGCAGGCGGAGACCTATAACAAGCTCTTCACCATGCACGGCATTGTCATGATCTTCTTCTTTCTGATCCCGTCCATTCCGGCCGTGCTCGGGAATTTCCTGATACCGATGATGGTCGGCGCACGGGACCTTGCCTTCCCCCGGCTCAACCTGCTCAGCTGGTACGTGTTCGTCGCGGGGGCCTCCGTGACACTGTTTGCCCTGGTCACCGGAGGCCTCGATACCGGATGGACGTTTTACACACCGTTCAGCACTTCCTACTCCAACACCCGCGTTGTGCCGGCTATGGTCGGGATCTTCATCACCGGTTTTTCCTCGATCCTCACAGGCCTCAATTTTATCGTTACCGTCCACAAGATGCGCGCGCCCGGGCTGACCTGGTTCCGCCTGCCGCTGTTCGTCTGGTCACTCTATGCGACAAGTCTCGTCATGGTGCTGGCCACCCCCGTGCTCGCGATCACTGTTGCCATGGTGGCGTTCGAGCGGGCCACCGGGATCGGCATCTTCAACCCGGCCATCGGCGGCGATCCGCTCCTCTTCCAGCACCTGTTCTGGTTTTATTCCCACCCTGCCGTCTATATTATGATCCTTCCGGCGATGGGCGTCGTCAGCGAAGTGATCGCCACCTTTTCCCGGAAGGAGGTCTTCGGCTACAGGTTCGTGGCTGCCGCCTCGCTGGCAATTGCCGTGTATGGGTTCCTGGTCTGGGGGCATCACATGTTCGTGAGCGGCCAGTCGGTCTATGCAGGGCTCGTCTTTTCCATCCTGAGCTACCTCGTGGCCATCCCCTCCGCGGTCAAGGTGTTCAATTGGACGGCCACGCTGTACAAGGGACAGATCTGGTTCCAGACTCCTCTCCTGTATGCCTTCGGCTTCATCGGGCTCTTCACCATCGGGGGCTTGACCGGACTCTTCCTTGCCGCTATGGCGGTCGATGTCCATCTGACCGACACCTACTTCATCGTGGCGCACTTCCACTACATCATGGTGGGTGGGGCCGTCATGGGTTTCATGGCGGGGATCCACTACTGGTGGCCGAAGATCACCGGCCGGCTGTATCCGGAGGGCTGGGCGAAATTCTCCGCGCTGGTGTTGTTCGTGGGGTTCAACCTCACCTTCTTCCCGCAGTTCCTGCTCGGGTACCTTGGGATGCCGCGCCGGTACTACCACTACCCTCCTGAGTTCCAGGTGCTGAACGTCCTCTCCACTGCGGGCGCTTCTATCCTCGGCGTGGGATATCTCATCCCCCTGATTTATCTGCTTTGGTCGCTGAAACGGGGCAAGGTTGCCGGGGCAAACCCGTGGGGAGCAACGACGCTGGAGTGGCAGACGGCCTCCCCGCCGATCACCCAGAACTTTCCCACAACGCCGGTGGTGACGTCCGGTTCCTATGAGTTTCCCGCACTGGAGGAAGTCCACAGTGAGTGACCACGCGCACCCGACGCCTGTCGCGCATCAATTTGACGACCGGGAGCAGCAGACCGAGGTGGGACGGCTCGGGATGTGGCTCTTCCTGGCCACGGAGATCCTCTTCTTCGGCGGCTTGTTCACGGCCTATCTTGTGATGCGATGGAAGTGGCCCGAAGCATTCGCCGTTGCCAACTCCAAGATGGACGTGACCCTGGGTGCCATCAACACGGCCGTGCTGCTCACCAGCAGCCTCACCATGGCGCTCGGCGTCAGAGCCGCCCAGCTTGGCAGGGGGAAGGGAAGCTTCGCGCTCATCATCGCCACCATGGTGTTCGGGCTGGCGTTCCTTGGCATCAAGGCCGTCGAGTATGCCCGGAAATTCCAGGAGGGCCTGTTTCCCGGGCCAGGCTTTGTCTTCGAGGGTGCGACAGGCAGGCAGGTGGAAACGTTCTTCTCCCTGTATTTCATGATGACGGGCCTCCATGCGCTGCACATGGTGGTGGGAATCGGGATCCTGACCGTCATCGCGGCGATGATCCGGCGAGGGAGGTTCTCGCCGGACTACTATGCCCCGGTGGAGATCAGCGGGCTCTACTGGCATTTTGTGGACATCATCTGGATCTTCCTGTTTCCGCTTCTGTATCTCATCCATCCTCACCTGTAAGCAGAGCCATGCAAGGATTGCCATCAGAGCATATTGTCCCGTTGAAGGTCTATTTCACGGTCGCCTCGGCACTCTTCGTGCTTCTGGCCCTCACCGTGGGTGTCTCCCTCATCGACCTCGGACCTTTCAACATCGTTGTCGCGCTCGTCATCGCTGTCGCCAAGATGCTTCTCGTGGTGCTCTTCTTCATGCATGTGCGCTGGAGCTCCCGGCTGGTCTGGCTCTTTGCCTCCGGGGGCATCCTCTGGCTGGCCATCCTCTTCGCACTCACCATGTCCGACTTCCTGACCCGGTGACCTCCCAAAGGACCACGACGCACGGGAGGAATCACCTGAGGGAACACAAACGCCGCGCAGTGCGTTAAAGACCGCCCGGGCAGGCAGTTCGTGGTCTGCACCCAGAACCACGACCAGGTGGGGAACAGGCTCCGCGGTGACCGCCTCTCCACGGGGGTTTCATTCGAATCGCTGAAGCTCGCCGCGGCCATCTTCCCCCTCTCTCCGTATGTTCCTCATGCATCGACTGCCGGCTCTGCACCAAAGCCTGTCCCATGAGCATCAACGTGCACGAGGCCGGCCGAGTCTGGAGCGACGAATGCACGAGTTGCATGGCCTGTGTGCAGGCATGCCCTGTCAAGGAAACGCTGGAACTCCGGCTCCGCTCCTCGGGCCGCCCCAGTCCCGTCGTGGGTGGCCGGATCACTCGTCGCTGGGTTCTTTGTTGCTCTGACGGGGAGCGCAGTACTCACCGGCAGCATCCCGGGGCGGGACCAAACGATCGCAGTGGATGATGGGGAAATCGCGCGCGGCTCGGTCGGCGCAAGAGAATGGGGAGTCACAACACTCGGCATTTCTTCCTGTTGCCGACCGGCCGCGCAATTGTTGCTCAACGACGAACCGTTGTGTTTTGATGCTCTGCAGGGATTATCGGCACGCTCCCCGGTTCTCTGAAGCTCTTGCTGAAGAAAAGAATCCTCTTTGCCCGGCGCCTCTCCTCGCGTCCAACCCTCCGGACGCTCATCCATCGCTGAGCCATCCTCAAAACCCCTCCAGCTGAACGAACCACCAATCGCTTCAGGGTGCAACCTCCGGCAAATTCCATCGGTGTGCGGCACCATCCAGACGAGGAGTCCTCACTCTTGTCACGGGAGGAGCATGCATGGACGGGAATCCGGTCATTCCTCCTCGGGCGGCGTACGCCTCATCACCGCAAAATGGCCGGTTTTCCCGGCCGTTTGGCATGCTTTCTGGACTTAGGGAAAAAGGTAAAAGTATCGATGAAGTCAATATCGAACCAAAATACCCTTCTATATACGGTTATCTGCGTGCCTGTCCATTCCTGGTGGCTAATAATCGTCCAGTGGCGATTATTGTGCATCCTGAATAGAGGAAACATGGAAGGACAATAACGTGTGGGCGAGTTCAGGATCTGCACTGAACAGGCAACGTCAAAAAGGGTCTTCATGTCCGAATTAGGCTTTGGCGTAAAACTGATTGACACCTCGTCTGGTCTTGCCGGTGATGAAATGCGTCTCCGGGCTCTTGAAGCATTTCGCCAGGGGCGGTTCGCCGACGCGATCACGGCGTATGTTGATGTGGCAAACCGGTATCCGGATTCAGCCGAGGCACACGCCGCCCTCGGAAGGGCGCTCGAGGCTGCCGACTTTCACAAGGAGGCCGCTCTTGCTCTGGGCGCCGCTCTTCATCTGAATCCGCGCGACCTCACTACCGCGAAGAACCTGGCAAAAGTCATGCTGAGGCTCGGCCAGCCGGACGTTGCCCGTAGTCTCTTTTTCTCTGTCCTCGAGATGCATCCGGCTGATGGTGAAGCCTGTCACGGCATGGCTCTCCTGGAAGACTCTCTCGGGAATCTGGACGAGGGGAGCTCCTGGTACGGACGGCTGCGTTCCATCAACCCGTCCCATCCCGATGCCTGGAAAACCGATGCGCCGGTGTGCAATGTGTGCGGCGAGCGGGGGGCTTTCAAAAACCCGACGCCTGACAATATCCGTGAAAGCCTCTGGTGCAAAACCTGCAATTCGCTGAACAGGGACCGCTTCATGACGTTTGTGCTGTCCCGCCTCCTGCACGAACAGGGCCCGATGCGAACCTGGAAACCGAGGAAAGAAATCCGCGTCCTTGAGGCGGATGGCCATCGCGGGCACCCCCGGTTTCTCGAGTCCAACTACGAGTACTACAATACACGTTTTGCGCAGAACGTTCTGGCGCGCGGTCTGGACCCGGCATCGTTTGCCGATCTTCAGGAGTTGCACTTCCAGAACGGCTTCTTTGACATCATGATCACCTGCGACGTGTTTGAGCATGTCCGCCTTCACCGGGAAGCATTGAACCACGTCTTCAGAGTGCTCAAACCCGGCGGGGCGTGCATTCTCCAGATCCCGTACTGCCACGAGCTGGAGCACACAGTCGTCCGCGTCCAGCCGGACGGCGACCGGGACATCAACCTCCTCCCGGTCCAGTACCACGGAGACGATTCCCTTGTCTACCGGGATTACGGACGGGACTTCCTTCAAGAACTCTCGGAACTCGGCTTCCACGTCTACTACCTTGAAGGAGAAGTGCCCGCTTCGCTCGCCACCCGGCAGAGCATCATTGTGATCGAGCGGCCCGGTCCCCGGGGTCCATCCCATCCGTTCGCGGGTCTGGACGAATCAGGATTCACGACTTTCTTTCTCCCCAGCAAGACGGATCGCGTTGCTTCCTTCCTGCGGGAAATCGCTCCGGAGGCCGGGAAGGAATTCGAGGGAACCGGCCTCTCATACGACCATTCGCGGTATCATTACTATTTCGAGCTCGGCCACGCCGAACGCATCACCGAAACGCTGAAACGCTCCGCGCAGTACCTCGCCGGGGCGTCCTCGGCCCTGGATCTCGGGTCGACAGGAGATGTCCCCGTGATCCTCAGACGGTTCTACGGCGTGGGGACGGTCATCATCAACGGCATGGCCGATGACGTCGTGTCCTATGCGGCTCCAGTTGCCTCCGGCGCTCCCGACGTGGCGGAAGGATCGACTGTCCAGATCCGGGGGTGGGACATCGAGCGCGAGGTGTTCCCTCTCGAATCCGGGAGCCTCGATGTGGTGACGTGTCTGGAGGTGCTCGAGCACCTGCGCTCCGATCCTCTCTTCGCCGTCCGCGAAGCGAACCGGGTGCTCAGGGTCGGAGGCTACTTCATCCTCACGACACCGAACCTCAACAGTATGCAGGGCATGCTCCGGATGGCAAAGGGATTGTCGCCCGCACTATTTGCCACCTTCAACGCGGATGGCTCCGGAATCATTCATGCCAGAGAGTACGCCCCCGAAGAGCTCCGGGTGCTCCTGGAGCACGGAGGGTTCCGTGTCCTCGACCTGCAGACCTTTGACGCGTACTGGTATGATCCGGCGGAAGTCGAACAGGCCCTGCCGCTGCTGCAGGCCATGGCGGCCTCCGGGTGGAAACCGAATCTTGGAAGGCAGGTCTCATTCATCGTAGGACAGAAGATCTCGGACCCCTGTTCAAGCGCCTATGTTCCGCTCTATACGGCGGATATTCCGGCGGCTCAGAGCGGAAACACCGGGGCGGCCGGTGCTTCTGCCATCCAGGTTCTCAACCCGGCCGCGTCCTCCCTCGATGGGCACGACGGCAATATGGAAGCGGCGTGTGATACGCCGGCCGCTGACCCCATGCATCCTGAGGCGCTCCTGAAGCGTGCGATGGATCTGCGGCGGGCCTGCCGGCCTGCCGACGCCGAGCGGACACTCAGGAACATCCTCGTGTTCCACCCGGGCTGGCCCGGAGTTCGCCGCACCCTTGCTGAGATTGCACATGAGCGCGGCGACATTCCCGCCGCACTCAACGAGCTCTTTGCGGCGCTCCAGGAAGCTCCGGAAGACCTCGACACGGCTGCCCTCCTCTCCCGGCTGCTGATGGATGCCGGCCAGGATCTCCTCGCCGTACGGCTCCTGACGGAAGCGGTCGTGAAGGCTCCCGATCACACAGGCATTCTGACCGGACTGGGGAAGCTTCATGCAAAACACGGCAAGGTCCGGTACGCCCGCGAGTATCTCGCGTGCGTCCTCCGCCTGGCCCCGGGCTGCGACGAGGCGCGCCTGGCCCTTGAGGTGCTTGGCGATGGCGATGGGTGTGCGGAGGCGAAGGACGCTCTCCTGGATCAGCAGCTCGAAGCCGCGCGTATTCCGAACAACCTTCTTCTCAGGAAGGAATTCCTCGCGAACAAAGCGGTGATTGCGGCACTCCCCGATTTTGTCATCGCCGATCCGACCTCCATCTGCAACGCGAAGTGCATCACCTGCTTCCATTCGTTTGAGGACCTCCCGTGGCAGGATCTTCCAAGAGAGTGTTTTGACAAACTCAAGCACCTCTTCAGCACGGCGTCGCAGATCAATCTCTTCGGGAGCGGAGAGCCCTTCGTAGCGCGGGAATTCCCCTACGAGCTCGCGGAAGCACTGCGGCTGAAACGGCCTTCAACATCCCTGACGGTCTCCAGCAACGGCAAGATCCTCCGGGAGAAGCACATTGCAATGCTGATGGAGCCGGGGATCACTCTGCAGGTGTCCATCGATGCGGCCACACCCGAGCTCTTCAACCACATCAGGCGTGGGATAGATTTCGGCAAGTTCATGGAAAACCTGAAGCTCTTCACGCGCATGCGGGGCAAGGGGAAAAATCCGCGGCTGACATTCTCCTGCACCATCTCCAAACGCAATCTGGCCGAGCTGCCGAAGATCTTTGCCCTCGCGAAAGAGCTGCATGTGGACTTTGTAGGGCTCTTCAATGAGTACGCACTCCATCCCAGTGAACAGCCGTATATCCTCGATGAACACGACGCGCCCGAGTTCGACCGGCTGCGGCGCGAGTTTGAGCTCTCTGGGGTCCCTTACGGCAATTTCCTGACGTCCCTGACCGCGCGCCCGAGTCAGGTGTCGTTTCCCTGGAAGGAACCGCCGGCCTCCACTGCCACTGTCTGATCAAAGGATGAGCGATGGAAACAAAATGTCCGGCACCCTGGAAAGTGTTCTTTGTCGAAGCAAATGGCGACGCGAGGCCCTGCTGCCTGATCAGCCGTCCCATGGGGAACCTCCGGGAACAGACGTTCGAGGAGATCTGGAACGGGCCGCGCTACCAGGAGCTTCGCACCACGTTTGTCGAGCAGAGGAATTTCTGGCCGGAATGTATCGGGTGCTCGCACCACATGCGAACCGACACCATGTAGCACGAACGCAGACGATGAGGAGAGCATGAGGGACATTCGTGATGTGCAGGAGCGCCTCCAGAGCTTGGCCTCTGCGGGGAGATACGGGGAGGCTCTGGGCCTCTGTGCGGAGGCATGGCAGAGCGACCGGAACAATCCGTGGCTCCTTCTTCAGATGGGACGCCTGTATCACCGGGCCGGTCACGTGCAGCAGGCGGAGCCGTTCTTCAGACTTGCCTGTACGCTGGCTCCTGGCGATCCGGATGTGCGTAGGCGCGGAGAGATGTTTCACCGGGCGAAGGACCTTCTTCCAACCTCGCGAACGGATATCGAGAATTTCTGCAACCCTGACCTGATCCTCGTTCAGGCCCCCGGCTGGGGAGTGAATACCCCGCCCCTGGGCACAGCCATGCTGACGTCCTTTGCCAGAAGCCGCGGTTACAGGGTGCTCCCGGTCGACCTCAATGTGGAGTTCTATCTTCAGCGTCCGCCTGAATTCAATCGTGCCTGGGACATGGAACAGGCGCTCTGGTTCTGGAAGACGGCGGACCTCGTCCAGGGAATCTTGAGCGCATATCACGAGAAGGTGGAAGCATTCGTGGACATGGTGGTGGCGACGGGTGCGCCGGCCGTGGGCTTCTCTGTCTACGACTCCTCCGCTTTGGTCAGCCTCGAGCTGGCCCGCATGCTCAAGCGACGCCGGCCTGATCTCCGCATCATCTTCGGAGGTCCGCACGTCAGCCGGTTCATGACCGGGCCGGACATGATCGAGGATGCAGCTGTTGACGCCGTTGCCCAGGGTGAAGGGGAGCTGACCCTGATCGACTTCCTGGTACACGTGAAGGCGGGGCGCCCCCTTGCGGAGTGCGCCGGCCTCCTCGTGCGCGTGGAGAACCGCGTGATCGATACCGGAGATCGCGAGCTCCTCAAGGACCTCGACAGTGTCCCGATCCCCGATTTCGGAGATTACGCCTTCGAGCGCTACCTCACTCCAACCCGGCTGCCCGTGCTCACGAGCCGGGGATGCCCGAACCGCTGCGTCTTCTGCAATGAGCGCCCGTTCTGGAAAAAATTCCGGTACCGTTCGGCCGAGAGTGTGTTCGCGGAAATCCAGGCCCAACGCGCCCGATACCCGTTCATCGACTTCATCGACTTCCAGGACAGCCTGGTCAACGGTGTCATCCGCGAACTCGAACGGCTTGCGGATCTGATGATCGAGAACAAGCTGTCCGTGATGTGGGCCGGACAGGCGGTCATTCGCAAGGAGATGACTGCGGAGCTCATGATGAAACTCAAGCGGTCGGGATGTGTCTGCATGGCATACGGGCTCGAAACGCCGTCCGCCTCGCTGATGCTCAAGGTCGGGAAGAACCTTTCCCGCGGGGCCGACGTGAATGCGATTGCGGAATCGCATGGCCGGACCGGCCTTGGGGCCACGTACAATTTCATGTTCGGCCTTCCCGGAGAAACGGAAGAGGACGCCTTTGAGGCCCTGGAGTTCCTTCGCCGGAACAGGAATGCAGGGCTGGCCGTAAACCCGAGCGCGGTCTTCTGCGGCTTCAGTCCGGGTACCCTCGCCCATGAAAACCCGGAACGCTACGGGATCGACATGACCAAAGGGGGAGTGTACTGGGAAAGCACCGACGGGGAGAACACCTATATCAGACGGCTGAAACGGTTTGAAGATTTCTGCCGGCTGGTGCGGGAGCTGGGTATTTCAACCACCTATCCGGCCACGACCCTTCTTGACCGGAACCGCGCCCTGGGCAACTACTATGCTCAATCCGGCGACCCGGTGCGGGCACAATGGTATTACGAAGCCTGGCTGCAGGAACACCCCGAAGACCTGGAGACGGGCTCGTCCCTGGAACGCACAATGAAGGCAATCGAGGAGCAGGCACTCCGGGCCGGAAGCGTCCAGGTGCTGGAGGAGGCAGCCTGTGCGTGAGGACAACCCCGTGATTCCAGGAGAGCCCATGGCCGCATCAACACCGCTCGTCTCCATCATCATTCCGGTGTTCAACAATCTCCAGTACACGCGCGGATGCCTTGACGCGATCTGGAGGAACAGCGGCACGGTCCCGTACGAGATCATCGTCGGCGACGACGGGTCCACCGATGGCACGCGGGAATACCTGTTGGAGCTCGGCGCCAGGGTGCAGCCCGTCCTGCACACGTCGAATACCGGTTTCATCCTCAATTGCAATGCGGCCGCGGAACAGGCCCGCGGCGAGTTCCTCGTGTTCCTCAACAACGACACGCTTCCGCAGGCAGGATGGCTGGAGGCGCTGCTGGAACCGATGAAGAATCCTGGCGTGGGAATCACCGGGGCGAGAATGGTCTGGCCGGACGGACGAATCCTCGAAGCGGCGAGTGTGGTCTTCTCCGACGGCTCCGCTTGGAACGTCGGACGCGGCGAGCAGCCCAACCAGCCGAAGTACAACCATGTCCGGGAGGTGGATTACGTCTCGGGCGCCGGTCTCATGGTGCGCACCTCGCTGTGGCGGCAGCTCGGCGGCTTCGACACGCGATACTGCCCGGCGTACTATGACGATATCGACCTGTGCTTTGCCGCGCGCCGGGCCGGCTACAAAGTGCTGTACGTGCCGTTCTCCTGGATCGTCCATTTCGAAGGAGTGACGGGAGGGAAGGACATCTCCCAGGGGGTCAAGCGCTATCAGCTCGTGAACAAGGGAAAATTCAGCAGAAAGTGGGCGGCGGAACTCAGGCGCCAGCAGCCTCCTTCACCCGGAAACGTGGCTAGGGCCTCCTGGCGGGGCACCGGCAAATTCGTGCTGTGGATCGACCATATGCTCCCCGTTCCGAATTTCAACTCCGGCTGCCTCAGGATGAACCACCTGATGCGAACCATGGTCCGCCAGGGGCACAGGGTAACATATGCAACGCTGGTCGGCACCGACCCGGGACAGTATGGCCGCGAAATGCAGAAGGCCGGCGTCCGGGTCGCCCATCTCGGGTACGAAGAATGGGAGCATGCGGAGTCCCAACGGAAAAACATCATCGTTGACAAGCTGCTCGATGCCCTTGAGCTGGAAGCCATGCAGTACGAGATCGTCTATCTCTCGTTCTATTGGGTGGGCTCGCACTTCATTGACCGGATCCGGAGGCGGCTGCCCAAGGCGCTCATCTACGTGGATTCCCACGACATCCACTATCTCCGGACCAGGAGAGAGGCGGAACTCTATCCCGACGATCAGCACATCCAGTGGGCACGGCAGACACGGCGGGACGAACTGGCTGTGTATGCCAAAGCCGATGCGGTCCTGACCGTGACCGAACAGGACAAAGCGGTGCTTCTGGAAGATCTCCCGGAAAAACCCGTGCTCTTGATGCCGAATGTCCATGACGTCGTCCCGTGCACTCAGGGATTCGCCGGCCGGAAGGATCTCCTGTTCGTCGGGGGGTTTAACCACACCCCCAACGTCGACGCGATGACGTACTTCTGCGCGGAAATCCTTCCGGCCGTCCGTCTCAGGAAGCCCGGGATACGCCTGTGGATCGTAGGGAGCAATCCTCCTGCCGGGGTGCAGGCGCTTGCCTGCGACGACATCACGGTGACAGGATGGGTCGATTCGACGAAGCCCTATCTGGATGCCTGTCAGATCTCGATTGCTCCGATCCGCTACGGGGCCGGGATGAAGGGGAAGATCGGTGAAGCAATGGCCCATGGACTTCCGGTGATCACCACTCCTGTTGGTGCCGAAGGAATGGACATCGAGCATGGCCGTCACGCCCTGGTGGCTTCCACGCCCGCTGAGTGGGTGGAAGCAATTGCGGAACTTTCCGGCGATGAGGATCTCTGGAAAAGGCTCTCTGCCGGCGGCCAGGAGCTCATGAGCGAGCGGTACGGCACGCAGGCTATGGAGAACCGGGCGGCAGCCCTGCTCTCGGTATCCTCACGGGAGGCTCTTGCCCGGCAGAGGGCTCACAACAATCCGGCCGCCGCCGCCGCGCCCATTCCCATCAGGCCCGTCTCCATTGTCCTGCTGACCCACAATCAGCTTACCTACACCAGAGAATGTCTGGCAAGCATCCGCAGGAACACCAGGGGCCCGTACTCCCTGATTGTCGTCGATAACGCATCCACCGACGGGACGCCCGAATACCTCGAGACGCTCCCATGGATCCGGCTGATCCGGAGCAGGATCAATCTGGGGTTTCCGGCGGGCTGCAACAAGGGAATCGCCGCCGCCGGGAGAGATGATGTCCTCCTCCTCAACAATGATACCGTAGTCACCCGGGGATGGCTCGAACGGCTCGCGGGAATTGCGGCCCTTGATTCCACGATCGGGATCGTCGCCCCGGTCAGCAATCGGGTCAGCGGCGCGCAGGCGGTTGCAGATGCGTCCTATACGAACAGCGAGCAGATGGAGAAGTTCGCCCTGCGCCGGGCCCGAAAATATGCGGGGGACACGATGGATTTCCCCCGGGTGGCCTTCCTGTGCACGTGGATCCGCAGGGAGCTCCTGGACGAAATCGGCGGTCTCGATGAACGCTTTTCGCCGGGCAACTATGAAGATGACGATTTCTGCCTTCGCGCCCAGCTTGCCGGATATCGCGCGACAATTGCCATCGATACGTTTATTCACCACTACGGATCCGTGAGCTTTGCGGCGAACGGCGCCGAGGCGTACAAACAGCGCCTTGAGAAGAACCGTGAAACCTTCATCCGGAAGTGGGGCGCTTCTCCGGATGACATCTGGCTCAAAGGAGCCACCATCAAACGAAGGGAGCTCAAAGTGGCATTCACTGATGAAGACGGGCTGCGGAAACTCGAACAGGCAAAGCAGTTGCTTGAGGAAGGGGAATATTCCCTTGCGGCCTCGCTCCTCCGGCAGGCCCTGGAAGGATGGGAAGAAAAGACGACGGTGCCGCGTGAAGACCTTCTGGACCTTGCCGGCCATGCCTCGCTCCTGGCAGGGGAGCTCGATGAGGCGAAAGGATTCTTTGAGCGGGAGCTGACCGTCATTCCCTCCTCGTCGCGTCCCTGCAGCGGCTTAGGAAATGTTCTGGAAAGGGCCGGCCAGTTCTCCGGATCCAAGGTCATGTTCGAATGGGCCGTGAAGCTCGATTCTGCGAACGAGGCGGCCTGCCAGGGACTGACGCGCACTAACCGTGCTCTCGGGCTTCCGGACGACGATAACACGCTCCTGGCGGGTGAGGGCGTTCATGCGGCGAGTGCTGCCGCTCTGTAATGCCCTCCAGGAGCAATGAGGTGTGTATCGCGGGGCCGGCAGGGGAACTGGCGGCAACCAGACGATCCAGCCCACTGCCGGAAACTGCCGAGACCATGAGGAGGAACGGGCATCAGGATACCGAGGTGAACGAAGAGCATGCGGAACGGCTTGCCGCGGCGGCATCACTGGCGCGGGGGGGAGATCTGGATGGCGCCGTCGCGCTCCTCTCTTCGGGTGTCCGGGAATTCCCGGAGACCCCGGGGTATCACCGCGCCCTTGCAGACACCCTGCTCGCCCGCGGCGACAGGTCGGGCGCAAGGGTTTGTCTTCGTGCCCTCCTCCGCATCACGCCCGCCGACGCACATGCCTGGCTCACCTGCGCTACGCTCTCGCATGCTGCAGGTGATCTTCAGGAAGCTTTGCAGGAGGTCCGCGAGTCGTTGACGTATGATCCCGCAAACGTCGACGGCTGGCTTGAATGCGGTGTTATCTTCCGGCACCTCGGTGCTATGGAGAACGCCGAGGCCTGCTACCGCCAGGCTCTCGCTTGCGATCCCTCTTCAGTCCGGGCACTCTTTAACCTGGGGAACGTGGCCAGGGAAAAGGAAGACTTCGGCCGGGCCCGGGACCTCTACCAGGAAGCATCGCTCTTGGATAGGGGCAATGGCGACATCTGGAACAATCTGGGCTTCGCGCTCCACCAGCTGGATGATGCTGAAGCGGCCCTCTCCTGCTACCGGCGGGCATGCCTCCTGTCACCAGATACCCCAGGCGTGTACATCAACATCGGCAACCTGCTGAAAGAGCAGAACGACCTCACCGGGGCGGTTTCGATGTACGCAAAGGCCCTTGAACTGAATCCCCTTCACCCGGAAGCCCACCACTCGCTGTCGCTGGTTCTCCTCTCCCAGGGTGATTTTGAATCCGGGTGGAAAGAGTTCGAGTGGCGCCTTCAGTGCACGGACACCGGCGGACGCGCTGGCGTGCGAACCTTCCCGCGGCCCAGGTGGGATGGATCCTCCCTGAACGGAAGGCGGCTGCTGGTGTATGCCGAGCAGGGTCTGGGTGACACGATCCAGTTCGCCCGTTTCCTTCCCCGGCTCGCCGGAAGCGGGGCCAGGATCATCTTCGCCTGCTACCCCCACTTGATCGGCCTCTGCCGGTCGCTTGAGGGTATCGAGGAGATCGCCGACATTACATCGCCGACTCTCCCCGGATTCGAGACCTACACCGCCTTGATGAGCATTCCGCGCCTGACTGGGCTCACTCTTGGGAGCATTCCGTCATCGATGCCGTATCTCGGCACCGGCACTGCGCCTTCACCCGCATGCCAGGACCTCCTCCGGACCCCCGGATTCAAAGCAGGCCTGGTGTGGGCAAGCAATACCCGGAACAGGATTGCCGCAATGAAGTCCCTGCCACTCAAGAAATGCACCCCGCTGGCTGGCATCGACGGGGTGACATGGTACAACCTGCAGGCGGGCGAAGCGGCCGCCGAAGCGGAAGAGTGCCGCGAGGCCTTTCCGCTCTTCTCTATCCCTTCCTCGATGGAGACCATGGACGAGACCGCCGCAGTCATCAAAGAGCTTGACCTTGTGATCACGGTCGACACGTCGATCGCTCACCTTGCGGGGGCGCTTGCGAAACCCGTTTGGACGCTGCTCCCATTCGCCGCAGATTGGCGATGGATGTCCGACAGGACAGACACCCCATGGTATCCCACCATGAAGCTCTTCCGGCAGACGCACCGGGGGGATTGGTCCGGCCCGGTTGGACGCATCTGCGATGAGCTTCGCAAGGCCGTCGCGGCATTCCCCGGGAGTCAAACCGGAACAACCTCATGACCAGGAGCTCGCCAAAACTCTACGTTGCACTCCCCCAGGAAGGAGACTTCGGCTGGGGCATCGTTTCGCGCGGGTTCATGCAGGAATTTGACAAACTGGTCCCGACCACGCCGGTCAGGGTCCGTGACGGCCAGGTCCGGCTGGTCGACGCCCCTGCGTTCGTCTGCCTCGGGTCGGGCGATCTGACACCGGTTGCCGAGGTGAGGGGGACGCGGAGCTACGGGCATGCGGTGTTTGAGACCGCCCTGCATGAGAAGGGAGTGCTCAGGGCTCAGGAATATGAGAAGATCCTCTGCTCCTCCAGCTGGTGCCGCGACCGGTGTCTCGAGGCGGGCATTGCGCATGCCGATGTCCTTCTTCAGGGGATCGATCCGGTGCTGTTCCATCCTGCCCCGTCCCGCCGCCAGGGACGCGGGTTCGTGGTCTTCTCCGGGGGCAAGCTCGAATATCGCAAAGGCCAGGATGTGGTCATCAAAGCGATGCAGATCCTGCAGCACAGGTATGACGACATCCTGCTTGTGACGGCGTGGGTCAACCTCTGGCCGCACTCCATGGAGCTTCTCCGGAAATCGCCCCATATCACATTCGAAGTGGACGGCGACACGTGGGAAGAACGGATGCGGCGCCTGTACGCGGTCAACGATCTCGATCCGACGAGGATCGTGACGATGTCGCTCGTCCCGAACTCGCTGATGCGCGACGTGTACGCCCAGACCGACATCGGAGTGTTCCCGAACCGGTGCGAAGGGGGTACCAACCTGGTGATGATGGAGTACATGGCCACGGGGAGACCGGTGATCGGAAGCTACGCGACCGGGCATCGTGACGTCCTGAGCTCTGAGAATGCGCTCCTGCTGACCGACCTCAAGCAGGAGAGGCTCCTGCTCAACGGCAAGCCGTTTGCAGACTGGGTCTCTCCATCGGTGGATGAGGTCGTGGCGGCCGTGGAATACGCCTATCATCACCGCGACGAGATCCAGAAGCTCGGGAAGCGGGCTGCCTGCGACATGCTCCGGTTCACCTGGGAGCAAAGCGCGAGGAACGCCCTTCGCCTTATGGATATCGAATGAGGAGCGGACAGCATGACGCCCGCTGACATGGCACCCTCCCGGAACGGGATGACGCAACATCTGCAAGAACAACTCCGTGCAGCGATCAGCCTGCACCAGACCGGTGATCATGCTTCCGCCGAACAGGCATATCGTCTCATTCTCGAAGAAGCCCCCGCAACCGCCGACGCCCTGCATATGCTCGGCATCCTGGAGATGCAGCACGGCCGCATGGAGGCATCTCTGGGTCAGATCATGGAAGCGCTTGCCCTGGAACCGACGAACCCGTACTTTCAGAAGAGCCTCGCCAATGTGTTCCTGGAGTTGAAGCAGCGCGATCGTGCCATCGCAGCTTTCACAAAGGCACTCACCCTCAAGCCCGATTACCTCGAGGCGCTCCTGGAGCTGGGCCGGACCCTGGAGAATGACCGCCGCTTCGAGGACGCAGCCTCCTGCTTCACCCGCGCCCTCAACCTGCACCCTGACTCGATGCCCGCGTGCCTGGGGCTCGGCCGCGTCCTGCGCGCGACGGATCAGTTCGAGCCCGCCAAGCATTGTTTTTGCCTGGCCCTGCGCGTTGACCCCTCGTCCGTCGACGCGTCCGTGGGTCTGGGTGAACTGTACCTGGCCCGGAGGAATTATGCGGAAGCAATGCGGTGCCTCACCTCCGCGCTCGCCCTCAACCCGGATTCTGCTCCCCTCCTCAACGGCATGGGGAACGTCTATCGCGAGCTCGGACAGATAGATGACGCGATGAAGGCCTACGCCCTGGCCCTCTCGGCCAACCCTGGGGAAGCCGCGGTCCATTTCAACATTGCGGGAGCCCATACCGCTCTCGGTGCCTACCCCGAGGCCGTTGCTTCGTACAGCCAGGCCATTCGCCTGAATCCGGACTATGTCGAGGCCCATGCCAATAAGGCGCTGCTCCAGCTGATGCTGGGAGACCTTGCCGGCGGCTGGGAGGAATATGAATGGCGTTTCAAGATGAAGGATCCCTCCCAGAAGATCGACAATCGCACGTTTGACCGTCCAGTCTGGGACGGATCTGATTTTTCCGGAAAGACTCTGCTGCTGAGGGCGGAACAGGGAGTGGGCGACATGATCCAGTTCTCCCGGTATGCTCCGCTCGTCAGACGGCGTGGAGGGACCGTCGTCCTGGAATGTCCTCCGAGGCTCGGCCGGTTGTTCCGTGGTGCTGCGGGGGTCGATGCGGTTGTCGAGCGCCAGTCTGTCCCCCCGGTGGATTTCGATCTGTACATCCCTCTCCTGAGCGTCCCCCGGTTCTTCACACGGTCGGTCACGGACATTCCCGCCCTGGTTCCGTACCTGGCTCCAGAACCCGAAACCGTTGAACGGACACGGGCTTTGTTCACGCCGGGGGAATTCAACGTTGGTATCTGCTGGCAGGGGAACAGGGGCTACAAGGGAGACGGACAGCGGTCGATTCCCCTCCGGGCCTTTCTGCCGCTGCTCCAGACCCCCGGGGTGCGGTTCTATAGCCTTCAGAAGGGAGAAGGGAGCGAACAGATCCACGAACTTCCGCCGTGCCATGCTCCGGTCGATCTCTCCCCGGTTCTGGATAATGGCGCCGATGCCTTCATCGAGACTGCCGGGGCGATGCAGTACCTGGACCTGATCATCAGTTCGGACACCGCGCTCCCTCACCTGGCTGGAGCCCTGGGTCGTCCCGTCTGGGTTCTGCTGCCGCACACCCCGGAATGGCGCTGGCTCCTGGATCGCGATGACAGCCCCTGGTATCCCACCATGCGGCTGTTCCGCCAGCAAAAGCCGGGGGACTGGGCGTCGGTTGTTGAACCGGCCGCGCGGCAGCTCGCCAGCCTGGCGCGGCGAGGCGCACCATCATGACGCCTCTGCCTGCAGATACGGATGCCGGCGGGTCGGCGTTGGCTCATACACAGGGCGGAATTCCCCGGATCTCCTTGAGCATGATCGTCAGGAACGAGGAGCGCTTCCTGCCGGGATGCCTTGAGAGCGTCCGGGGTCTCGTGGATGAGGTGGTGATTGTCGACACGGGTTCCACTGATGCCACGGTGGAGATCGCCGGACACTCCGGAGCGAGGCTCTACAATGCCCCGTGGACGGGAGATTTTTCAGTGGCGCGCAATGTGTCGCTGGGCCGGTGCACTGGCGACTGGGTTCTTTACCTGGATGCGGATGAGCGGGTGTTGCCGGGTCAGGCCGGCCAGGTGCGCTCCCTGATGGAGCATCCGTCGGCAGCCGCCTTCCACCTCATGGTGCGCAGCACCCTCTCTCTGCAGGATGGGAAGTCGACCCAGGTGATGCCGTATCCCCGCCTATTCCGGCGGGCGCCCGGCGTCCGGTTTGAAGGATCGGTGCACGAGCAGATTGCACCATCGATACTCAGGAGCGGGGGGAAAATATTCTCTTCGTCTGTCACCATCGAGCATCTTGGCTATGACCAGGGGTTCGAAGCCCTCCTGGAGAAAATCCGCCGGAATCTCGGCCCGCTCCTGGACCGGGTAGGACGTGATCCTCTCGACTGGCATGCTCATCTGCACATCGCCCGATCGCTCCTGCTCATCCACGACTACCCCGCGGTCGTGCATCACGCGCGGGCTGCGCTCCTGGCAGCGGGCCTTCCCCGGCCGCTTGCCGCGGCGTTGCATAACCTCCTTGCGGAGGTGATGGTCAGAACGAGCAGGTGGGACGAAGCCATCGACCATGCCGCCGCGTCGCTCGCTCTGGTTCCGCGCCAGACCGGAGCCCGATGGTTCCTGGCTGGAGCCCGCGTGAACAGCGGAAATGTCCGCGCGGCCATCAGCGTGCTCGAGGAACTCGCCGCAGATCAGGAAGGAAACGAACCATGGGAGTTCTTCGCGGATGACATCATCCTCCCCGCCGAAGACGTTTGGGACCTCCTGGGCCGTTGCTATGCCGAAGCCGGGTTCAAGGAGAAGGCCGTCGAAGCCCTGTTCAACGCGGTCCGGGCCAATCCCCGGGCAGCCGAGACTGCCGGGCGGTTCTGGAAGATGCACGAGGAGCTGGGGCAGCCTCTCGCTGCCATCCGCCACTGCGAGGAGCTCGTCGCCCTGATGCCCGGCAACCCGCGCCCCGTTCTCTACATGGCTCTAAGCCGCATGAGGCAGGGGAACCCCTCGGGGGCGATGGTCCATCTGAACGAGGTTCTCGCCATTGATCCCGCCAATCCCCCTGCCCTTTCCTGGAAAGCCCTATGGTCTCTCGAACAGAAGGACCTGGATGGGGCGGAAAGTGCTGTGAAGGAAGCTGAACTGAGGGGGGTGAAAACGAACGAACTCTGCAGGTGCGCGTTCGAGGTGGCGATGCAGCGGGGACAGTACACCCGGGCGCTCCAGAGCCTGGAAAACATGGCCCATCAGTTCCCTCAGGACCGGTACACTGTGCTGCATGAAAAGGTTTCGGCCCTCGCCGCACGTACCGGATGAGCGCCCAGGGAGCTATTGTCCGGGCACCGCCTTCGGATCCATCTGCCGCAGAGAGCGCTCGATCCGCTCTGCGGTCACCGCATCACCCGCGAGCTCGGCCATGATCCTGCCTGCCTGCATGAGCGTGCATGCTTTCCCGTGACTGCCTGACTCGAGAAGAGCAGGGACCTGGGCCAGAATCTGCGCGATCAATCCTCCCTGTTGCGCCTGACGATCCGTGGCCAGGCGACGGTGCATCCCCTTTGCCACAGAGGCCAGGTCGGCCAGCGGCTCCGGAAGCGCCGCCAGATACGGTCGCGAGATCCTGCAGTGATTCTTGAGCTCTGAAGTGGTGCGGACAACACTGTCCTCCGACACACGATACCACTGGAGCGTTTCCGGAACGACCTCCAGCCTGTACCCCGCGAGCACGGCTCTGCCAAAAAGCTCCCAGTCCTCGTAGCTCAATCCCCGGTCCTCGGTGAACCCCCCGATCGCCTCGTAGGCCGTTTTGCGGATCAGTGCGTTGGCGTCGCCGTAAATGTTCCAGAACAGTCCGGTCACCGCCGCTCCGCCCACGGGCAGAAACCGTGAGAGCGGTTTCGTGCCGGGTGCCGGCGCGTCCTTTCCGCGAAAATTCTGCATGACGGAGGTGAGAATGTCTGCGCCGCTGCATGAGGCCGCGCGGGAGTAGGTTGCGATTTGCGCGGGCATCATCAGGTTGTCGTCGTCCATGATGAGCACGTACTCTCCGCGTGCCGCCTTCACAGCGGCGTTCCTCGCAGCGCCGAGATACCGGTTCTCCTGATGCAGAACCCGCAGGGGGCGATGCGTCCAGGACGCCTCGAGCCGGTCAAGGAATGCCCTGGATGCGGGATTGGTGCTCCCGTCGTTGACGATGACAACTTCGAAACGCCCGTAGTCCTGCGCCTCGATCGACGCCATCGCCTGGGCGAGCAGTTCCGGGCGGTTGTAGTGCGCGATGCAGACCGAGACAAGGGGATCCCGCACCGCTGCACGGGGTTCCTGCCGCGCCATGGCCCGCTCCTGAGCCCTGAGCCATGCAAGTGCAGGGTCTTCCCCTTGCACTTCCACGACCTGCTGAGGCAGCAACCAGCGATGTTCCCGTGCCCAGGCCAGGGTCTCGGGATCAGGGCATGCCACGACGTCCGCGAGCTCCGCGCTCCGGCGCTCCATGAAATCCATCAGTGGCTGCATGGGTTCGATCATGAATCCGGAGGTGCGCTGGATCGTCCGGCGGATCGGCGCCACCAGGCCGACACAAAGCGCCGTGCTCTCGAACGCCAGCCCCTCGTGTTTTGCGACAACCGAGTAGTATCCCAGGCCTCCGGCGTCCGGGAAGTGGATCGCGTGGAAGTTTCTCCCCTTGAGCCACCGGTAGACGTAATAGGAATCCGCGGCGAAGGAAGGGGCGTCGGTCGCAATATCGTCCGGCGGTTCAAGCGGGAGCAGATCGATCCCGTCCAGCGCATAACGTGCCTGCCAGCAGCCGAACGGCTCCACCGAACTCCGGCGGCCGCACAGAAGGGTGACCTGGTGCCCCTCCTTCTTCAGACGCAGGGCGAGACCGGTGCAGGCGGCTGCGACGGGTCCGTCACCATGCACTCCCGCGAATTCATTGCTGACGATGCAGGTGTTCACTCTCAAGCCTCCGCGTAATTCCGGGGTCATGCTGCCTCGGGCGATGTGAGATAGGCGTTCCCGGCGTCGTCGTTCATCAGGAGCGTTCCGGCCAGCTTGAATGCGCGTGCGATCGCCTGATCCATGTCGACATACCGGTATTCTCCCAGCCGGCCGCAGATGAGAAGTCGCCTTTCGGCCTTAACGAGCGCCCGGTACGCTCCGTACAATGCCGCGCTCGCCGGATCGGGAAAGGGGTACTCGTACATGTCCGGATCCGATGGAGTGAAGGTCACCTCCCGTGTAACGACCGTTCCGTTGATCTCCCTGACAGAACGATCGGGCATCATCTGCCTCCACTCCAGCCGCCGGATCTCGGGCCCGTCATGCTCATCCGGGATGTTGACCTGTCCGCACGGCTGCATCCGGTCTGTGCCGGGGAAGTACTCTTCGGTCCTGGACTGGCCGCGGTATTTCAGCCGTCCGAGGGTGAACCCGAAGAACTCATCGATGGGCCCGGTGAAAACGAGCTGTTTCCTGGCCGCGAAGGCCTCCTTCTCTTTCAGGTAATCTCGGCCCAGCAGCACCGGGATGCCCTCAAGCATCTTTTCCATGAAGCGGGCATACCCTTGGAGCGGAATGCCCTGATGCTTCCGCCGCATGAGGCGGGGTTCGTCGTCCTGGCGCACGTCGAACCGCCTGGCCAGCGATGCAGAGAGACGCCGCGGTTCGATGCCCCATTGTTTCCTGGTATAGCCCCGGACGAATTTCTCGTAGATCATGCGGGGCATCATGGCAAGGGAGGCTTCCTCGAAGTTCGACGGATCCCCCCGGAACTCGGGGGCCCAGTCGCCTCCCAGGAGCTTTCGGATGTAGCTCCCGGCAATCGGCCAGTTCTCATATTGTCCGTCGACCAGCGACTTGAGACAGGGTTCATACCGTTCGAAGGACCCGAACCGGTTGACAAACGTCCAGGTCTCTTCGGAATCCGTCCTGAAATAGTGGGGTCCGTAGGTGTGGATCCGGATGCCGCTCGGGTGGACGCGGTCGAACACGTTGCCTCCGGCATGGTTTCGCCGTTCAAGGACGACGACTTCTCTCCCGGCATCGGCAAGGAGGCGGGCAATCGTTGCCCCGGTGAGTCCAGAACCGACGATAAGGTAGTCAACCTCAGCTGGCATCTTCTCCCTCAGACCGTGAAACGTACCTGGTCGATGCACGGGGCCTGAAGCACAGGGCGGCCTTCCCTCTGGGCTCGAGCGCGCGATCCCGTGCGGCAGGACAAGGTGAACATTATTCTTCTGTTGGCCAATAATCGCCAGCTATCGCCGTGCGCTCCAAACACATGAAGGACCAACCGGCTTTATTGTGCCGGAGGCGGCCGCGGAGGAAGTCACCCCTTCATTTTAGAGCGAAATGCGTGCCAGGGACGCAGGCGAAGAGGGACGACCCGGGTGCGGGCGGGCGAGGAGAGACTGATCCGCCGAAGCCGGATGCGGCTTCCCGCGGCGTCACCGATCTCTGGTCAGAAAGCATGCGGTTTCTGGCCTCATGTTCTTGTCGATCCTGCCGATGATATGAGTGGAAGCTCGAGAGAGCTCAAGCAAACAACGGGCAAGGATGCCCATTGTCGTACACCACACACATGGAGGTAGCTATGGCAATGTCTTCGGGTGCTCGCATCAACACACCGATCGCTGCATACAACGCCCTCAACGCGTTGAACGCAGTGAACCAGGAACTCGGTGTCCACCAGCTCCGTCTGGCAACCGGCAAACGCATCAATTCGGTCGGCGACGATCCGTCGGGTTACACCATCGCGAAGCAGATGGAAGCCCGCTCTCGTATGCTGGGCGCAGCGGTGAACAACGTCGGCGATGCACAGACTATGCTCTCCACGGCGGAACAGGCTCTGCAGACGATTCGCGACCTGTTCACGACGATCAAGGAGAAGGGTGTTGCCGCAAGCAACCCGACTTCAGATCAAAACGCCCTGACGAGCGACGTCAACCAGCTCCGCACGGAAATCGGGGACATCGTGGCGAACACGAACTTCAACGGGAAAAACCTGTTCAGCAGTTCGTTCTCCGCGGCGTTCGCGATCGACGATGTGGGCAACAGTCTGACGGTCGGTTTTGACGCTTCGACGGCAACATTCGGCAGCGTCTCTTCCCTGACCAACATCCAGTCGTCTATCAGCTCCAACATCTCCAACGTCGAAACCGCGCTCCAGGCGATCGGTTCCTACATCCAGCGGCTGCAGGCGAAAGCCGACAACCTGAACGTGTCCATCACGAACATCGATGCGTCGAAGAGCCGCATCTATGATGCCGACATCGCGAAGGAACAGTTGCAGGCGAGCAAGCTGAACATTCTGCAGCAGACCTCGGTGACGCAGCTGGCGCAAGCCAATGCATCATCGCAGGTGTTCCTGACCCTCTTCCGCTAATCCGGCCCCTAAACGGGAGGACGGCCCGCTGCGGTCAATGCCGCGGGCCCCTCCCTCCGGTTTTTTACCCCTCTCTCGTCGTGGCCATCTGGCTGGTGATCGCCAGCATCTCTCAAGAGCCCGACATCTGCGACTGCTGCCTTTGATGGTACCAACGATCTGATAAGATGGATAGAAATGGCTGGGCATGCGCAAGTGAAGGGAAGAGTCATGAATACCTCCGGCAACCCGCTGGCGCCGATTCAAGCAGCCCGCCAGGTTCAATTTCGCCCAAGAATAGGCGGTCTTGTGGATTGTGCCCGCGCACAGTGAGGTCCCCTATGTCTCAACCCATAGTTTCCGTCAATTGTCCCAAATGCAAAAAGCTGCTTGCGCAGAGTTTGGCTCCGCTCAACGCAGGATTTACTTTGCGATATCCTGGATGTGGCACGGTACATCGGTTCATGGGTAACGATCTGCCCAAGCCGCGGATGCCATTCAATATTCATGGCAAGAGTAGATTTGAGTAACTGGTCTGCGGCCTGATCGCCCGTCCTTGTCGGACCGCATTCATCTATAGACATCACAGAGCAAAGCTCACGCAGGGCGGGTCACATCCCCGCGGGCGGGACGAACTCCACGACTGCCCCGTTTCTTTCCACGATTTCTCTGATCCGCTGCTGGGCGCTCGCGCGAGCCTCTTCGAGGATGCCGGAGGATTCAGCCTGTGCTCGGGCGGTGGCCTGGAGCTCCCGGACCACCGTCTCGCGGTCGGCGGCGGAGACCTTGTTCCACCAGCCATCATCATCCCGGGTGATCTGAAACGCGCCCATGTCGAGGGAGAGAAGCTTCGGGGGCGGCAGGGTGGCGGCCACGCGTAGGGGGCTCCGCGTGATCGTCAGCGTGAAGGGTTCCTTCAGATCGAAACCAGCCTTCGCCGTAAAGACACCGCTCATCCCAATCGTCTTGGTACTTCCCAGCCAGGTATGGCTCCAGGAGTAGTCCACCTTCAGATCCCGCGCCACCATGGCGAATTCCATGATGGGGACGTTCTGCTCTATCACGACGGTCTGATGAATCTTGACCTGGGGGGTGACAGAGAAGACTTCCTTGATGCCGCGGGCTGCGGCTTGGGCAAGGTCGATCGGAGCTTTCACGAAGACTGTGTAAAACGACCATGCCGCCGCGATCAGCACGACGGCGACAGCAATGGCGGCAATGAGCGGACTTTTCGATTGCATTCCCAGAAAGTCTCCTGTTGTCTGGAGGGCCAGCATGCTCAATGTAACATCAGTGGGGAAGCAAATCAATCGACGGAAGAGGTGATGGCGATGTATATTGCGAATACTTTAAATCGAGGTCACAGCAAGCCGGCGGTGCACCAAGCTGGACTGGAACAGCGAAGGTAGTCCTGTCGACAGTACTTGGACCAGCCGGTATCGTGCCTCTGAACGTTGTTCCTGGTCGCGTGATCAATCGATGAGAGAAGTGGTCATGCCCGGATTGCAACTTGACAAACCGAGATGCGATTGCTATTTTGCTTAGGGCTTTGTTGTTCTGTTGCGTCACTCTCTCTCTTCACAGGTGAAGCCCGCGATGGCCAAAACGAAACGGCCCTATGAGCCCGCCCCACCGTTCTTTCATGCGCTTCGCATATGTACAACCCGAGAAAACCATGAAACAAAGCATTCTGCTCTTTGCGCTCATGTGCCTGGCGCTTGCTGGCGTCGCATTTGCTCAGGATACGACGTGGATCGATCCAACCGTTCCTGGGGCTTTGGAGACGACCATCAATGCTGATACCTCCGTGGGTGGTGTAAGGGCGCACCCCAATGCCATCTATGGTCTCCACAAGGACGGAGTGTACGTCCAGAATGCTTCCATCGTCTTCAACGGCGGCACCAAGCTGACCATCGTCGGCGAGAAAGGGGGAGCCTACCCCGTTGTGCAGATGCAGCCTGTTGACCGTGTGGACCCCGGCGATCTGCTCAACGGGACTGCGAACAAGATTGAAGGCAGCCTCCACCTCGACCACATCTACTGGCTCGGGAAAACCACCGACGGGACGCAGTACAACCAGTTGTTCCGCTTGACAACGGTGGCTGGCCTGTCCCAGTCCTGTGTCGTGAATGACTGCGTGACCGAATTCATAGGAATCGACACATTCAACGGCGACGGATGGACCCATGGGGCGAAATTCAAGTTCACGAACTGCTACTTCCGCGCCCTTTTCAACGTGGGACAGTGGTGGGGGGGTCGTGTGATGTACTGCAAGAAACCGATCGACACGCTCTGGGTGGAAAACTGCACGGTCACCGGCGGCGGACTCATCTTCCTGCAGCAGGAAGCCGGTACCCGGTTCGCGTATTTCAA
>Ga0182021_10000747_pt1 | contig 36139 bp, 33 predicted proteins | sample 612E3MmetaG_FD_120493 | JGI IMG/M metagenome (GOLD analysis project Ga0182021, IMG submission 120493) | Permafrost microbial communities from Stordalen Mire, Sweden - 612E3M metaG (Illumina Assembly) | ecosystem: Environmental > Terrestrial > Soil > Wetlands > Permafrost | place: Sweden...
GCCGGTGGCAGTTCCGGCAGTGGCCGGAGCGCAGGTCGCCGTTCGAGCGAGAAGTCCTCGGATTTCTTGTTCGCGGTGGTCAAAGCGGCCGGTACACGCGAAACCGCAGTCCGATCGAGACGGTTCCTCTGGGCATTTTTGTGTGTCCGGCGCACGCCTGCTCGGGTGGCGCTATGCGCGGCAACGCTCGTCTTGGGTCGCTAATGCGCGGCCTGGCCAGCAGGGTAGGGGAGAGACAGGGTATCCTCGGCCGCGACCCGTTCCCGCAGCCAGGAAGCCGATGCCGCCTGTCATCCCGCCGTCGACTCCGATCGCAGCCGCGCCTCCCGGTCCTCGCATCTGGATCATCGTCCCCACGTACAACGAGCGCGACAATGTCGGGCCGATCACCGAGGCGATCCTCGCGACAGTGCTCGAGGCGAATGTCCTGATCGTGGACGACGGCTCTCCCGACGGGACCGGCGAGCTGGCCGACGAACTGGCCCGCGAGCGCTCGAACGTGGCGGTCCTGCATCGCCAGTCCAAGCAGGGACTGGGACGGGCGTACGTGGCCGGATACCGCGACGTGCTCGCCCGTGGCGCGGACGTTGTCGTGCAGATAGACGCCGACTTCAGCCACCCGGTCAGGTTTCTGCCATCGCTGCTCGAGCCGCTGGCCGCCGGCCGAGCCGACCTGGTACTGGGATCGCGCTACGTGAAGGGCGGCCGGATCCCGCGCTGGAACATCTTCCGCCGCGTGATCAGCAGGGGCGGCAGCATATTCGCCGGCGTCGTACTGCTGATGCCCTACCGCGACCTCACCGGCGGGTTCAAAGCCTTCAGCGCTCCGGTGCTCAGAGCGATCGACCTGGATCGGCTACATGCCGGCGGCTACGCATTCCAGATCGAGACGACCTTTCAGGCGAGGCTGGCAGGCGCGAGAATCGTGGAAGTGCCGATCACTTTCGAAGAGCGCCGGGCGGGCCAGTCGAAGATGAGCATGGCCATCTTCACGGAGGCCTTCCGGCTGGTCCTGGCGCTACGCTTCAAGACGCTGCGCCGTCGCCGCCGCAAGCTGTCGGCCGAGTCGGCCGCTCCCAGAGCTCAGGGCTGAGCTGCGTCCGAGGTCGGATCGGGCTTTCGAACACCTGTGCGAACACCCTTCGACATGCACGCTCGCCTGAAACCGTCCGTGTGCACGACACGTGGACAGCACCCGAGATCGCTCGCGCGAACTCTCGAGGCCGTGGATAAGCCACTGGGCAACCCCAACTCATCGGGGTAGATTCCTTCTTGCCCGGAGGGGCCACGAAAAACCGAACGACTCGACCGATTCTCGGATCGGCCGAACGATGCGGGGTCGCGGTTCCTCTGGGCGTTTCCATGTTCCCGCCACGATCACCCGCGACCCGTCGATGCTGGTTCGTCTGCGGGCCGCGCGATTCCGAGGCCTGCCGCGCGCTGCAGTGTGCTGCTCGGGTCAGCAACCAGCGCGTCAGTCAACCGCGAACGGCAGTCTACGCGGAGACCGTAGCGAAGGGCCTCTCCAAGGCACCCGCGAGGACCCAGAACCACCAACTGGCACTACCGATAAGAGAGGTTATGTCCGTTGCTGGCACCCGCACACACGAGCAGGGTTGTGGTAACGCAGTGGAATCGAGGTGGAATCTAGGTTCGCGACGCGTTGATCGCTCCCGCCTCTCGCAGTGGCCGTCGTCTCCATGGCACCCGAAATGGCGGCCGAATTTCAGGATCTCGGCTTTGCCCTCGACTTGCGTGTGCAGACTCTCTCTGAGCTCGAGCGCGTATTCGACCAGCGCTTCATGCGCCTGCGGCCCTTCCCGCCACAGGTGCGGCCGGCGGCCAGTGGGTCGGCCCGACCAGCCCGCTGGTGATGGACTACGGCCTGGCGATCCGACTGCCAGATGGGTCTCGGATCTGGCCCCGCCAGAGGCTCGCCAAGAGGCTGGGGCCAATCGGCAAGCCCGAACCGGTGCATTCCGACCCGGCATCGCCGTTCCAGGACGCTGTGAGGGCGCTCTTTCGCCCCTATATGCACGAAGCTCGCAGGCTCTTCAGCATGCACGCCTACGCCGCCGGCCTGGGCCTGACCACCTCTGGGGAGCCCGTCACCATCCTAGAGCTCAAGCGCGTCGTGGGGCTATGGAGCGGGTGACTTTATGCAGTCGGCGCTCCGTATGCCACAGGCGCTTCGTGCACCGCCGGAGGTTCGGGCAACAGGCGGAACGAGCGCCCGCCGGGAGACCGGATCGCCGCGAAATGCCGCCGATCGAGCGTGATGATCAGGTCGGTGCCGAGCCGATCGGCCAGGACGGCGATCGATGCGTCGACCGTCCCGAGCGGGAAATCCGCATAGCGCTCGACGAGGTCGGCGATGAGTGGCCAGTCGACGGGCAGGGGTGCGTCGATCTCGAAACCGACCAGGCCACGGGCAAACGCCGCCTCCGCCGACGGTCCGAGGCGCCGCTCGATGAGGTACGCGGCCTCCGCGACGGCGAGCGCCGGGAGGACCAGGTAGAGGTCGCGCCGGCTCAGAACCTCGACGCACCGCGCGTGCTCCGGCTCCGACATGTCCGCCGCGGTGATCAGCGCCGAGGCGTCAACTATGGCCAGCACGGGAGTCCCCTCGGATGTCCTGGGGCCAGTGGTCCCGCAGGTACTCCTCTTCCTGACCGGCGATGCCGGGCAATCCGCTCGCGCCAAGGGCGGCGAATGGGAGAGGGCGCGGGCCTGGCTCGCCGATCCCGAGTCGCGCCTCAATGGCCTCGCGTGCGATCTGCGAGACGGGCACACGTTGGCGCGCGGCCTCTCGCTCGAGAGCCGCGGCCAGGTCGTCGGGCAGGCTAATTGTTGTGCGCTTCATACGTGCATACTGCATGCGAGCGGCTCGGCCGTCAATCGCCTCGATGAGTCCGGGTATGCCACTCGCGGTCACTGGTGACTTTCGGTGCTCCGAGATCCGACAGGCGCATCGATGCGAGTTGAGGCGCTCCGTGCGGGCATACTCTGGGGCCGATCGGGAGACAGGAAGTGTCGAGCTTCCCACCGGGCGCGGCGTCCCATCACGGTCGCCTCAATCGTCGCGCAGGCCCTAATGGCGAGACCGACCCCTTCGGCCGGGCGTCCCCGCCCAGAAAGGTACCGCATGGCGTCCCTAGAGCAGAACAAGGCCGTCGTTCGCCGCTTCATGACCGAGGTCTTGCAGGCAGGCAAACTCGATCTGGTCGATGAGATCCTCGCTCCCGACTACGTCAACACCAGCATGGGCAATGTGGATCGAACTGCCTTCAAGGGAATGCTGGGCGCTCTCAAGTCAGCCGGCATGATCTTCGCCATCAAAGAGCTCGTGGCCGAGGGCGACTCTGTGGTCGCGCGCTTCACGGTCACTGTCTCCCAGGCCGGCGAGAAGAAGACCGCCATAGGCTTGAGCTACTACAAGCTCGTCAACGGCAAGATCGCGGTCGACGAACCTCTTTCCTCGCCCGACCTCGGGCAGCTGCTCGCACCGTTCTTGCCGCAGGCGGCCCACGCGTAGACGGGCCTCGATTTGGTGGCACACCTCCCCTCGCCCGGCAACGTGGACGAGGGGAGGTTCTGTATTCACCGAGCGGCCCCGGCATCGCGCAACGGCACATACCGCATCGGAGGCGAGGATGGGCAAGCTGGTCTACTTGATGAACGTCTCGCTCGACGGCTACGTCGAGGCTCCCGACCACTCCCTCGATTGGACTATCGTCGACGAAGAGGTCCACCGCTGGTTCGGCGACCGCTCCCGCGAGACGGATGCGTTCCTTTACGGGCGGCGATTGTATGAGGTCATGAACGCCTTCTGGCCGACCGCGGAGTCCGACCCGTCTGCGCCCGACTACATAGTCGACTTTGCCCGGGTCTGGAACGCGACGCCGAAGATCGTCTTCTCGACAAGCCTCGACCACGTCGATGGGAACAGCCGGCTCGTGAGCGGCGATGTGGGCGACGTGCTGGCGCGGCTGCGGGCCGAATTCCCCGGCGAGTTGAGTGTCGCCGGCCCGACGCTGGCCGCCCAATTCCTTCGGCGCGGCCTGATCGACGAGTACCGCGTGGTCGTCCACCCCGTCATCCTCGGGGCGGGTCTGCCGTTCTTTCCCGCTCTCGAGACACCGATCGGCCTGCGGCTCACCGAGACGCGGCGGTTCGCGTCGGGCGCCATGTATCTGGGCTACGTGCCGGCGTAGCTTAGAGGCGAAGGCCTGCGTCGAGCTGGTAGTAGAGCGAGTCCAACCGACTGCGACCAGGGCCGCGAACCGGATACCGCCGCACAACCTCGCGAACTGCGGGCGAGGCGTGCTCGATCGCCCATCGGATCTCCTCGTCACCGACGCCGGGGTCGTCGGCCGTCGCGAACTCGCGGGCCCGCGCCCCATACACGGCAGGCCCAAGGCCGTGTTTCGCCTGGTCAAGGGTTTCCAATGGGTGCATGTAGGCGGCAGACGCCGCGAGGCCTGCGGCGCGGGCGGCGGCTGTGGCGACCGGATCGCCGACCTCGCGCGCGGCTGCCAGAGCTGCCAAGGCAAGGGAGCGCAGTCGCGCAGTCCGCTTTCCCCCGCGCGCGAAGGCTCGGATGCCCTCGATCGCCTCGCGCGGCCGGGTGTCAGTGGGAGCCTTCGCCTCGAACAGCGGCAGCACCCGCTCGGCGCAATCGGCAGCCCAGAGTCCGACAAGGCGGAGGTCTTCTTCGCTCAGCGTCATCGAGCCGGGTTCGTCGCGGCGATGGCGGAGCGCGCATCCTGGATTGTCACCACGGCCACGCGATCCGTCGCTTCGTCGTAGACATAGACGATCAACATCCAGCGCCACGGACCGAGGACGAACCGGAAGTCGGCCCATCGCGCCTCGAGCGGCGCGCCCAGGCGCGGAAAGCGTGAGAGTGGCCGAAGCGACGCCTTCACTCTGTCGCGCGTGTTCCTGGGCAGGCTGAGGGTCCGCACCAACGTGTCAAGGTTCTCGACCGCGGTCGGGGTGACCACGACCGCCGCCATGGGCTAGAGGTCCTCGATGGGTGTGCCGAGACCGGCTCGCGCTTCTGCTAGTCCCCGGTGTGCGCTCTCGAATGCGCCTGGGAGTCTGTCGAGAAGTTCTGTCACGCCACGAGGATCTGGATCTGCCTCCTCGAGGGCTGTGGAAAGCAGGGATCGGGCGATCGTGCCGGGGTTCGTATGCGTTCGCTCGGCCAGACGGCGGAGTTTGACCGCGTGCTCATCGTCGAGGATCACGTTCACGCGGCTGGATTTGTTACTCATGGCCGCAGGCTACACGCATCAGCACGCTTTGTGTAGTCTCAGTCTCTCACGCCACGAGACACTCCCCTACCCTATCAGGGCGTTATCCCCGACCGGCAAGCCTCCTGTGCGGCGGGACGGTGAAGCTGGCCCGGGGCGGCGAACGAGGCGATCCGTGTGGTCCCGGCGCTGCGGCCCGACGGTTCCAGAAGCCGGACGATCAGTACCAGCCGGTTCCGGGGATCAGAACGCCGTCCTCCAAGTACCCGTTTCGGAAGGCTAGAGCGGCGCACGGCGACCCATAACGCTGGATCATGTAGTCGACCCCCCACTCCGCCTGAACTACCGGGTTATCCCGCCATGCTCGGTACAGCCATGCGGCTTCGGGGTCGCCGGCCGCTACCGCCGCCCTGGCCTTGGCCTCTGCCCAATTGGCCAGCTTGCTGGCCGGATTGGCCTGGGGCAGACCATAGGCGCCACTGTTCTTGTTGGTGGCGTGTGGATTCCATCCCGCCTCGTATTCGAATACCAGGCTCGCGCACTTGGACTGAGCCATGCCCCAGTGCCTATCCACCCTCGAGCCCAATCGAGCGACCAGGTAGTTCTTCGCGTCCTGGATCGTTGGAACAGCAATCAACGCACCCTGGAGTGGACGTGCCTCGTGTGCGCGGGACGCCGGGATGCTCGATACGGGCTTGATCGCGATTGGCTCGGTGGGCGAGGTCGCGCCGGGCGTCGGTCCGAGTGTCGGGTTCGAGATCGTCGATGGCTGCTCGGTGATGGACGGAAGACTCCGCATCGCTGCGGAATCGACTCCACCGATGACGACCGGCTGACCCCCGGTTGGCGCGCTGTCGGGCGGCGCTGCGCCGTCGGAGGCGGGTGGATTGACGGCCAGGGCAGAGCCGGCCACGACGACCGCGAGGATCGCGGCCCAAACGCCGGCCTGTGACATGCCACGCAGGCGGCCGCCGAGAACGAGGCTGCGAGCTTGAAGACATCCGCCGCTGCGGTACCGGGCAAGAGGAGGGAACTCTCCGTCGGGAATCGGGAATTCGATGCCCCACTGATCGAGTGCATCGTCAGGCTCCGGCCAGGCTGTTGCGATCGAGAGGCGCCAGGAAGAAATGGCCCGGGCGAGGCTCCATGATGTCGGCTGCCCGAGTTCATCAAGCTCCTCGGGGAGCAGTGGAAACTGGATACCCCATTGATCCAGGACATCGACGGACGACCACGGGGCCGTAGTTTGGCGCATGGAAGGACTGTCGGGGAAACGCGGTCTATTTCACACAGTACGGCCGGAGGATTCCTCAAGCGCCGGATGTACTGCCGGCACCTGACTGTCGGCGGGTCGGGTGCCCGGCAACCCGCTACGATTCGCGGATGCTCGTCATCGTTCGGCCGCCAGGCACCGCATTCCGCGACGCGATCTCGAACCACCCGGACCGTCACCGGATCGACGTTTCGCGGGCGCGAGCGCAGCACGCCGCGTTCTGCGCGGCGCTCGAGGACGCCGGCTTGCCGCTGCTGCGTCTTCCTGAGGAACCGGATCTCCCAGACGCCACATTCGTCTCGGATTCGCTCGTGGTGCTCGTGCCTGTCCTGCCGGATCGACCGCCGGTGGTCGTGGTGGCGCGGCCCGCTGTCGCGCCCCGGCGCCTCGAAGTCGATTCCGTTCTCCGGGCGGCCCTTCCCTGCCTGCCGGCAGACACGCAGGTTCTGCGCGTAGAGGATCCAGGGACGCTCGAGGGCGGCGACGTGGTCGTCTACGGCGACCGACTTGCGATCGGCCTGAGCGGCCGGACCAACGTCCTCGGCGCGCGAGTGCTCGCCGACGCCGCCAGATCGCTTGGATACCGGCCGTTCCTCTGCCCCGTGGCGGATCGCCTTCACCTCGCCACGGCCGTCACCGCCTTGGACCCGAACACGCTGATCGGAACTGCCGCCGGCTTCGCCTCGCTCGACGCGGCCGGGACTGACGCCGCACCGGCCGGCGAGATCCGCCGACTACTGCTGCCCGACGACGAACTGCTGGGGGCCAACGTCCTCGCACTCTGCGGCCATGCGTTCCTCGACTCGCGAAACCCAACCGCCGCCCGGCTCCTGCGCGAAATCGGAATGCCAGTTCACGAGCTCGAGCTGGACGAGTTCGCGCTCGCCGACGGCGGCCCGACCTGCCTGGTGAACATCCTTCCCTGATGTCGCCGCATCAGTCGGAGGCCAGGCAGCGCCGCCGGCCCCAGGATGAAGGCGCCTGCGGCGAGGTAGTCCGCAACTGATGGCCATTGCTATCCGACTGCCCAGTTCTATACTCGTGGGGCACGCCCGGCCGCCCGCCAGGGCCGGCTGAGTGGGCCGAAGTTGGAGCGAATCCAAGGACTGGTGGCGGCAGGATTGGCGCCACATTGCCATGGATCTGGCGGCGCGGCGGCACCCAGCCGGAGCGCCGATACGTCGCCTCCCAACGCGCCGGTGTGCAGGCGTCGGCTCTGCCGACTCCACCGGTTGCGATCCTGACCGCCCCCCGATCGGTGTGCGACGAACACCCAGTCGCCGGCAGGAGCGAGGCCCGCGATGGGAAGCATCGATGTTCAGAGGGCGTTTCATTCGATGACCCTCCCGCCGCCCTTGTCGGGCGAGCACGAGTGGAGGGCGGCTATTCCGATCGAGCCGGGTGACTATGTCGGTATCCCGATCGTCAGCGACGGTTCGCCGTACGAGTGCCCGGACCTCGAGCGTCTCGACGAGCAGGAGCAGGACGCGCAGATCCGCGAGGCAGTCTCCTGGCTCGGGGGCATCCTGCACACCGGGCCGCAGCCGCTTCACGTGGTGATCGACCTGTTGGTGTGCGGCTTCGACCTCGAGCCTCAATGCGCTCAGAGCCTGTTCTGGCGGGCTCATGAGCGAGGCCACGTGTCACTGCGCGGAGGGTTGGTCTACCCGGGCCATCTCAAGAAGTCGCCCTGACCGCCGGAGGCGGCAATACGGAGTTAGAGGGGCCTCGGCCGTCGCCTGAGGTACCTGGGACGCTTGCGCCAATTAGGAGTACCGTGAGTACTCCCCCACCCCATCCCCACAGCTTGACGGTCGCGCGTGACCCGAGAGCCATACAGTCGCGCGATCTTGCGGACCATCTTGGCCCCCCACGCGAATGGCGCGGGGTTGCGAGATGACTGGAGAGCGCGATGCGCCGTTTCGGCAAGCTGTTGCGGGCGATGGTTCAGCGCCACGTCGCGGTTACGGCTGGCCTTGCGGCTGCGACCGTCGCGATCGTCGGCGTCCTCCTGGTGGCGGCCCTTACCGGCGCCTTCAACGCCCCCACTCCGGTGGCCGACACCTACACCTTCACCGCTGATTGGACACTCCTCGACCTCGAGAGGCACATCGACGCAGGCGAGGTCGCCACGATCTCGCTCGTGGCAGGAACGTCGGGTGCTCCGGCAGCCGGCGCCGGCACGGCGTCGAGCGCGGTGACCGACGTGCTCGCCGCTCGAACGACGAGCGGTCAGTGGGTCCGGGTCGGGCTCGCCGTCTCCCCCAGTGATGCACTGGTCGCGCTCCGAAGCCTTGGCTACGGACGCCTCATAGCCACCGATTCGGTGGCGCAGCTGCCCCCGACCAACGGCGTGTCCGGGTCGGGCTCTCAATCCTCGGATCCTTTGGGCGGCATTTCGCAACTCGCCATGCTGGCCGTTGTGCTCGTGGTTGCCGTGGTCCTGATCCGCAGGAACGGAATAGGCAGCAAGGGAAAGGGCAGCTACCACATCGTTCTTCCGACCGATCCGCATGGGCTCGACGGCGACACGGGTTCGGTCGCCCGGCCCGTACGTTTCGCCGATGTCGCGGGCTGCGATGAAGCCAAACTCGAGCTGACCGAGGTCGTCGAGTTCCTCAAGTTCCCAGATCGGTTCCGCGCTCTGGGCGCGAGCATTCCGCGTGGCTTGCTGCTATACGGTCCTCCCGGCACGGGCAAGACCATGCTTGCCCGCGCAGCTGCAACCGAGGCCGGGGTCGCCTTTCTGTCGATGTCGGGCTCTGGATTCGTCGAGATGTATGTCGGCGTGGGCGCCAAGCGCGTCCGCGAGCTCTTCTCCGTCGCCCGCAAGTTCGGCAAGGCCATCATCTTCGTCGATGAGATCGATGCTCTGGCGAAGACCCGCGGCGGCAACAACTCCAATGACGAGCGCGAACAGGCGCTCAACCAGCTGCTTGCGGAGATGGATGGCTTCTCGTCATCCGACTCGATCGTCGTAATAGCGGCCACCAACCGCTTCGATACTCTCGACCAGGCGGTCCTTCGCCCCGGACGCTTCACCCGCAAGGTGAACGTGCCCTACCCCGACATCGACGGTCGCCGCTCGATCCTGGGCATTCACGCCAACGGCAAACCGCTCGACGAAGCCGTGGACATGGAGGCGATCGCTCGGCGCACTGCGGGCATGAGCGGTGCCCAGCTCGCCGATCTTCTCAACGAGGCTGCGATCTTCGCTGCCCGGAGAAGTCACGAGAGGATTACACCCGTAGACGTTCACGACGGCTGGCTGAAGTCGATCATCGGTACGTCTCGCAAGCGCTCCATGGACGAGCGTGAGCGCAGCATCATCGCCGCTCACGAGGCAGGGCACGCCGTCTGCGGCCGGCTCTTCGGAGATCGCCGGCGGGTCGAGGAGATCAGCCTGTTCGCGCACGGCGACGCTCTGGGTGTCACCGTCTCATCCTCGGAAGATGACGACTTGCCCTCCGAGTCCGATCTTCGCGCAAGCCTGGTCGCTCTTATGGGCGGCCGAGCGGCGGAGGCCATCCTATTCGAAGATGTCACAGGCGGTGCGTCCAACGACCTCGAAAAGGCGAGCGACATCGCCACGAGGATGGTCACCAAATGGGGCATGGGCCACGATCCGGACTGCGCGGTTCTCGGCACTTCGGGGCGGGGCACGTTGAGCCTGCGCGTGGTCTGCGACGACACCGCGCTTTCGGTCGGTGTTCGCGCGGCGGTGGACCGGGCAATCAATGCGATTCTCGATCAGGCCTACACCCAGGCGCGCGAGGCGCTCCTTGCCGAGGTGAAGCGACTTACTCGCGTCGCGGCGTACCTGTACGAGCACGAACGGATCGACGGAGGCCAGTTCGACGCCCTCTTTGAGGGAAGGCTCGCACCCTCGGCCGACGTGGAGACGCAGTGGCGGAGTGCCAAGAGCAAGCCACGAAGCTGGGATGAGATCGACGACTTGATCGCGACGGCCGTCGCCACAGCCGTCGTGACCACGGAGACCTCGGCGGTCATCGGCGGGGCCGCGCCGCTGCCGATCCCCCAGAAGCGCGGGCGCCGGCGCGCCCATCCTCGCCCCACGTGGTCTTCCGCTCGACTGCTCCTGGTGAATTGGTGGCAGCGCGGCTCGCATGGTGTCGATCGGCCCGCCGAATAGACCTGTGCCACCGAGTGGCGCGGTTGGTTCCCGCACGCGAAATGCGGCGAGACGATCTGCCATCGTTACGCAGTGAACGCGGACGATGCGAAACGCATCTTCACAGGCATCGCGGCGTCGTACGACCGTGTCGCGACGCTTCTGTCGCTCGGGCAGGATCCGCGGTGGCGGCGGGCGGCAGTCGATGCGATATACGCTCGCCCCACGGACCGCGTTCTAGATGTCGCGACGGGGACCGGAATGGTTGCCCAGGCGCTGCACGATCGATACGGCTGCGCTGTGGTGGGGCTCGATCAGAGCCCGGACATGCTGGCGGTGGCTCGAACTCGGGACGGGGTCTACGAGACCATCGTCGAAGGGCACGCCGAGGAGCTGCCCTTTCCGGACGCGACATTCGACCACCTCACCTTCACGTATCTCCTGCGCTACGTCGACGATCCCGCCGCTACGATGCGGGAGCTCGCGCGAGTCGTTAAGCCCGGTGGCCGGGTGGCGATGGTCGAGTTCGGCCTGCCGGGTGGCGTGTGGCGCCCGCTGTGGTGGCTGTACACGCGCGTCGGGCTTCCGGTCGCGGGTCGCCTGTTCTCAGCGAAGTGGTCCGCGGTAGGGGCGTTCCTGGGGCCGAGCATTCAACGCTTCTACGCCCGCCATCCGCTTTCGGCCGTGGAGCGGCACTGGCGCGAGGCCGGACTCGACGACGTCCACACCAATCGGATGAGCCTTGGTGGCGGCGTCGTCATGAGCGCGACGAAGGTCGCGGCGACGTCGACGGTCGAGTCGCCGCGCTCCCCCACTCCGGCGGCGATGGCGCCGGCCTTCTACGCATCCCGTGGCGGCGGCTGGCGCGACTATTGGACGCTCCTCCATCCCCCTTACACGATCTGGCATCTCTCGTACGTGCTCCTGGGCGCGGCACTGGCGCCCTCGCCCGACCCGAAGATCGTCGCGGGCGCGCTCGTCGCGTTCGGGCTCGCCGTCGGGGTCGGCGCACACGCATTCGACGAGCTTCACGGGCGACCGTTGAGCACGCAGATACCATCGCCGGTGCTCGCGGCGCTCGGCACGGTCGCGCTCCTGGTCGCGGTCGCGATCGGCGCAGTCGGGGCGACGATGTTCGGTCCGGTCTTCCTGCTGTTCGTGATCGGCGGCGCGTCGATCGTCGCCCTCTATGGGCTCGAAGTGCCTTTCGTCCACTCGGACGTCGGATTCGCGGTGGGATGGGGAGCCTTCCCGGTCGCGGCGACGGCGTATGCGACAGGCGCTAATCCGGTTCCGACGGTGCTCGCCGCCTGCGCGGCCGCCCTGCTCAGCCTGGCGCAGCGTCGGCTCTCCACTCGCGCGCGCTCGATCCGTCGGCGCGCCGTGAGCGTCAGCGGCGAGATCGTCTACTCGGACGGATCGAAGGAGTCGATCGACGCGCGCTCGCTCATCGGCGCAGCCGAGGGAGCGCTCTCCATCCTGTGGCTCGCGATCTTCGCGGTCTCGCTCGGGGTCCTGCTCGCGCGCTGGCTCTGACCGGCGCGCCGGGGCAGAATGGGCGCATGCCGTACGACCTCGACCGGTTCGTCGTTGAACAGGGGCGCGTCTACGAAGATGTCCTCGACGAATTGCGGCGAGGGCGCAAGACCGGCCATTGGATCTGGTTCATCTTCCCTCAGATCGCGGGCCTCGGGAGTAGCTTCATGTCCCAACGCTTCGCCATTGCCTCGCTGGATGAGGCGCGCGACTATCTCGCCCATCCGATCCTGGGCGGTCGCCTGCGCGAGTGCGCGGGACTGGTGCTGAAGACGAGCGGCCTAACCGCGGAGCAGATCTTTGGTTCGCTCGACGCGATGAAGATCCGCTCGTGCATGACGCTGTTCCACCGGGCCGCACCCGAGGAGACCATCTTCGGGCACGTGCTGGACCGCTACTTCGGCGGCGTCTCGGATCAGGCGACGGACGCGCGACTCGAAACAGACCACACGGCGTAGAGGAGTCGAAGGTCCATGGCGTCGCCAACAGGTGCTACGCGCGAGCTGGTCGAAACGGACATCTTGGGCGTGGCGCGGTTTGGTGCTGGCGCGGGCGACCTCGCCGCGCATCGCTCTACCATTGACGCATGCTGACCCTCCGCCCGGCCGTTCCGACCGACGCTCCGTTGATCCTCGAGTACATCCGCGAGCTTGCGGAGTTCGAACGCGAACCGGAGGCGGCCGTCGCCACGGAGGCGGATATCTGTCGCCACGCTTTCTCGGAGAACCCGCTTGCGAAGGTGACAATGGCCGAGTGGGACGGCCGGCCAGCGGGTTTCGCCCTCTGGTTCCTGAACTTCAGCACCTGGGAAGGCAAGCCGGGCATCTACCTCGAAGATCTGTTCGTTCGCCCGGCTTTCCGCCGCAAAGGCATCGGGACAGCGCTCCTCAAGCATCTTGCTGCCCTCGCCGTCCAAGAGGGCTGGACGCGCTTTGTCTGGCAGGTGCTGGACTGGAATACAGCTGCGATCGAGTTCTACGAAGCCCATGGCGCAAGAGTCATGCGCTCATGGCTCACCTGCCGTGTGGAAGGCGATGCGATCAAGCAGCTCGCTGAGATGGCGGACTGACCCGGGCTCGAGTCAGTCGCCACGCTTTCCGGATCCGCAAACTGGTTGCCGGGCGTGGTCCTAGGGACCCCACGGCCCGGCCAAACAGTTCCGATGTGGGCGTGCGCCGCCTAATACTTCGTGCGGCGCGTCTCTTCCTTCTTCGGTGGGCGCGGTTCGTGGCCCGGTCGCGGCGGGTGCGGAGCGGTTCCGGGGGCCATGTCCGGCTGGGGTGGCCGCGGCCCACGAGCGCGCGCCGCTTCCACCTCGAGCGCAAAGGCTGCCGCGCGTTCAGGCGGAACGGCGCGCTCCCAGTCGGCAGTGATCTGCTTGACCTTCACGTTCCCTGCCGCTCGCTGTTCGCGTTCGTATCTCGATCTCTTCGTCATTCCATCCTCGCCTGGATACCCGGCATCTCCGCCGACCGGGGCAACTATTCTGCACTCATCGCGGACGCCTGTCCCGCAGCCCGCGCCGGGGCGTCGACGGCGTCGTTCCGGTCGCGAAACTAGCTGGCGTTCGAGGCCGAAGCGCCGCGCCATTCCGTCTTCCTGCTTCGGCCGACCGAGTAGCCCTGCGCCGACCGACGACCGGCGGCCGGCGGCCGGCTGACGGTCCCCAGCTCCGGACCGGCACAACGGCCCTGGGCGGGGCGTCTAGCCCATAATCACGCCCGTGCAACGCCGGCGGAAGCCGGGCGAAGGCGCAGAAGTGCGGGAGAGCACCTTGCTCGGCCCGCGGTCGTCTGGCAGGGTGCAGCCGGGACGAGGACTGGCGAAATGTCGTGGCGTCTGGCGAAACGAGTCGTCGGTATTCTCATCGTGGTAATCGGAGCCTCGAGCGTCCTGTTCCTTCGCCCCGGATCGCTTGCGGAGGCGAGCCCCGTGTCCCAGCTGACCCCACTTGCGCTGGCCACGGTTGGAGCCGACCCCACGACGTCGCCTTCGCTCCAGACGGACACGCCCGCACCTCTCGAGACGAGTTCGCCCTCACCGTTGCCTACCTTAGCTTCGACGCCGACGCCGGCCCCCACCTCGCGGGTGCTCGCCGACATCAACGCTGTTCCGTCGGTCGGCACGAGCTTTCCGTCCGATTCGGTAACCGAGCCGACGGTCGCCGTCAGCCCATTCGACCCCAATCTCGTCGCCCTCGTCTATCAGCGCGAGACGGCGTCCTCCTACTGTGGGCTGGACACCGGGATCCGGATCTCACATGACGGAGGGCGGACGTGGCAGAACGCGCCCGGCCGACCCTGGACGGGGACGGGGCGCGGACCCAATTACCATGGCGTGGTCGCCTGGGGCCCGGGTCCGGTCGCCGGATCGTCCCGTCTGTGGTGGGCGGACACCACCGTCCCCCACTGCGACTATGGCGCGCATTCGGTCAGCGTGTCCTACAGCGACAACTTCGGGAAGACCTGGTCGCGTCTGTATGTTGAGCGGCGCACCCCGCCCTGGATCGGCGGCTATCCCGACATCACCGTTGACTGCAACAGGGCCAGTCCCAACTTCGGGGTGGTCTACGTGGCCTACAACTGGCTCGCGGATGCCGAGGCGGGGCCGGGCCTGGCCGTTCTGGCGTCGGCGGACGGAGGACGCAGCTGGCAGATGACGCAGGTCGCACGCGTCGGTCTGGCTGGATACCCCGCCGCCTGGCGGATCGACTATCGCGTCCGAACGGCGCCCGACGGGTCCGCATACGTGGCCTTCTACGAGGCGGACATGCTCTTGTGGAACCACCGCGACCCCTTCGCGTCGGGCGGCATCACCAACGTCGGACGGGTCGGGTTTGCCGTCGCCCACCTCCACTACGACCGCGTCGCTCGCCGCCTCGGTTCCGATCCCGCGGTCTGGTCGATCACCCTGGCCCATAATGCCTACACCGTGGATGGGGCCGCGGCGCTGGGGACGGTGGGCCTCCTGGGTCCCGATCCCAAGTGGCAGATGGGCTTCGACGTAGACCAGTCGAGCGGACGAGTGCTGCTCGCGGTTTCCGACTACGCGGCCAACGTCGCCGCCGGTCGCGCCCGCGGCGTCATCAGGGTTGGGCGCAGCGACGACGGCTCCACCTGGCAGTGGACCTCGATTCCGGCCCTGCCGGCCGACACGGGACTGCCGCAATCGGCCTTCAAGCCGACGCTGGCGGTGCGCGACGGGGTGGTATTCGTCGGCCTTCACGGGCTCACGGACATACCTAGGGGTGCCAGCATGCGAGCGACCGTCGGCACCTACTATGCGGTCTCGTATGACGGCGGAGCCGACTTCACGGCGCCGGCGCCGATCACCACGGCGCGCTGGCACCCGCTTGCCGTCGCCGCCGACGTCAACGGAACCGGGCTCCGGGAACGAGCCGACTTCGGCTCCGACGGCGTCGTCCGCTACGCGTACGGCGACGGTCGCCTGGCGGCCACATACCCCGGCCGTTCGGCCGTATACGTGGCCCTGGTCGACACGGGCTCTGGTTCGTAAGTTCGGCGGCGACGGCTCTTCGCAACGTTGCGGGCCGTGGCACGGGAACCGGAATCACCGAAGCGAGAAACAGGAATTGGGCGGCAGGCCTACGGTAGACCGTGGGAGTACGGAAAGGCCGTGGCTATGGATCCGACCGACGAGGAGTTCGTCCGCCTCGGTCATGCTGGCCGGCAGCTGCCGATCGCAATCGCCGCGGTCGTGCTGCTGCTGATGCTCGCGATCGCCAAACCATGGGCGAGCCAGGGTTCGGCACATCCGACCGTGACGACGCCGCCGCAAGAAGTCGTCGCCGTCGCCTCGGACAACGTGCGGTTTCCAGCGGCGTCCGTGGCGGATCGGGGCCCCACGGCGTGCGCCAGAGCCGAGGTCTGGCAGGTCGTGGCCGGCGACGTCGCGCTTCAGAAGCCGGGTCGGATGTGGCCGGTGGCAGCCGTCGAGTATTCGGCAGTGCCTCCGCTGCCCTCGACGATCCCGGTCGTGTCGCTGGTCTCCAGCGCCTTGATCGACCTTGGCTTCTGCGTTCCGGTCGGCCTTTCGGGACCCGGAGACATCGGGTGGAGTGGCACGCTATGGCGCCAGAGCGACGATGCTACCGACCCGACGGCATGGCGAGCCGTCGGCCGGCTGGATCCTTTGCCCGGCTCGTTCGGCGCGCTGGCCGATCCTATCGATGAGTCCGAGGTTGTCTGGCCGCCCGGGCGCTACGTGCTGGAAGCTCGTTTCGGAGCGTCGATTCGAGAAGCCTGGCTCGAGCTCGTGATCCAGGACGCCCGATAGCGTCTCGGCCGGGCCTGTTGCCGTCAGGATCGCGGAACCACGTTCCTAGAGCGGCGGCAGCTCCTGCTCGAGTTCGAGGGCCGGCGCGAAGAGGTCGCCGCTTTCCGCCAGACGTCCCAGGATCGTCCGCAGGGTCCAACGGTCGGGGCGCAGGTCCGGATCGTCCAGCTCGTCCCAGGCGATCGGGGCCGAGACCGACGCGCCGCTCACGGGCCTGACCGAATACGGCGCGACGAGGGTCTTGTTCCAAGCGTTCTGGGTGTAGTCCAGGCGAGCCAGGCCGTCGCGCTGCGACTTCTCCCATTTCCAGCTGACCAGGTTCGGAGTGGAGGCGGCGATCGTGCGCGAGAGTGCCGCCACCCAGTCGCGTGTCGCATCGAAGGAGTAGACCGGCTTGATGGGGATCCAGACCTGGATGCCGCGCTGTCCGCTGAGCTTCGGAAAGCCCCGCAGGCCTAGGTGGTCAAGTGCGGTTCGGTACAGTCGAGCCAGGAGCAGCACGTCGCTCCATTCGGTCCGCTCTCCCGGGTCGATGTCCACGAGCGCCCACGTCGGCCGGTCTGGGGCCGCGACGAGGAATGTCGAGGGGTGGATGTCGATGGCAGCCTCGTTGGCCACCCAGCCCAGAGTCGCCACCGATTCGGCGAGCAGGTACTCCGTCGCCTCTCCTCTGGACGCCGACGGCCACGGCCAGCACGCCACCCAATCCGGCGCGTGGCCGGGGACCTGCTTCTGCCAGAACCCGGCGCTTCCGATTCCGTCCGGGTACCGCTGCAGCGTCAGGGCCCGGCCTCGGAGGTACGGCAGGAGGTACGGCGCGATCGTGGCGTAGTAGCGGATCAGGTCGCGCTTGACGATGCCGTTGGCCGGCCAGAGCACCTTGTCGAGGTTCGACAGCTTCAGCAGACGGCCGTCGACCGACCACAGCCCGCCTTTCCCCGGCAGGCGGTCGAGAGCCGCGATCTCATCCGGTGTGGCCCGATCTGAGCCCACGGCAGAGGCGCCGGAGGCCACACCGGCGGAAGCGGACACGCTCGGCGCTCTGTTGACGGCCGAGGCGGCCGAGGAAGGCTCGCGGCTGGGCGAGATTGCCGAGGCGACGGCCGAGTTGGTGGCCGACGCCGTCGCGTCGCGCCTGGCATCGCCAGTTGAGCGAGATCGTTCTCGCACCACCTCCTGCGGCACCGCGTCAATCTCCAGGCCCTTGTACGAAGGCGCACGGAGATTGCTCTCGGCGGTCCACTCGGCAAACTCGACTCGAGCGACGAGCCGGGGTTCGACCCAGCGCGCGAGCTTTTCGGCTGGAACCGGCCGGAACGGCGCAGCGCCGCGAGCCAGCGGCGCCATGAGTTCAAGCAGACGGCGCCGCTCTCTGGCGTTGAAACCCGTACCGACCTTCCCCGCCGGTCGCAACGCGCCATCGGCAAAGACGCCGACCACGAGGGCGCCCAGATCGTTCTCAGTTCCTTCGCGGGGCGTCCAGCCGCCTATCACGAACTCCTGCTCGAATCGCCGCTTGATCTTGAGCCACGTCGTCGAGCGCCGACCGGGCTCGTACCGGCCGCTTCGTAGCTTGGCCACCATTCCTTCGAGGCCGCGAGCCGCCACCGCCTCGTAGAACGCCTCGCCATCGCCTTCGATGTGAGTCGCGTAGGTGAAGGGGCCGACGCCGCGCAGGATCGACCGCAGCAGCCGCTTACGCGCCTCCAGAGGCTCGGCCAGAAGCGAGTGGCCGTCGAGGTAGAGGAGGTCGAAGACCACGTACTCCAGAGTCGACGACGCGGCCCCTTCTCCAGAGGATTGAACGGGTCGCCGCCCCAAGGTGCGTCTGCGTGCCTGAAGGAGGCCGAAGTCCGGCTCTCCATCCGCGTTGATGGCGACGACTTCGCCATCAACGATCGCCTCGCGGGCGTCGATCCAGGTCGGCGGGCCGGCGAGTTCGGGGAAGTACTCCGCGGCGTCGAGGCCGCGGCGGGTGAAGAACGCCACTCGCCCGTCGCGGACGTGGGCCTGGACGCGGTAGCCGTCCCACTTGACCTCGAACAGCCAACTCGGATCGCTGAAAGGCCCGTCGGCGAGAGTGGCGCTCATCGGCTCGATGAAACCCGGCATGGCGACGGCCGGCCCGGGCGCGGGCTCCTTTGGGGCGCCAGTGGCTCCGGAGGCGTTCGTGGTCGTCGGGTTCGGCGTTCGTTCAGCCCCGTGGCTCGCAGCTCCCTGATCGGCGGCCACCTCGTCGTTCGTCCGCCCGGTTTTGGCCGACTGCGGGTGCGCCTCGGCATCCCAACCCGCCACCGACGACTTGTCGCGCTTCTTGATGAGGAGCCAGGACTCGCGATCCGGTCGTTCGGCGCCACCGCCGGCCCAACCCCTCGTCCGCACGATCGTGAACCTGCCGTTGAGCTTCTCGCCGCGCAGAACGAGCTTCAGCTCGCCGTCCCGCAAGGCTCGCCCGGGATCGTCGGTCGCCTCCGGCTCGAAGGTCCCCCAATCCCAGACGATGACGTCGCCGCCGCCGTACTCCCCGGCCGGTATCGTGCCCTCGAAGTCGAAGTATCCGAGCGGATGATCCTCGACACGGAAGGCCGCGCGCTTGAGGTCGGGGTCCAGGCTCGGCCCCTTGGGTACGGCCCAGCTGACGAGCACGCCGTCGATCTCGAGCCGAAGGTCGTAGTGGAGGCGACTCGCGCGATGCCGCTGCACGACGAACCTGCGACTGCCCACGGGAAATTGCGAGGCCGGCTCCCGGGCAGCGCCGTCCTCCCGGACGCCGATCGGCGCCGGCTCGACCGAGTCGGGCGCGCCGCTCGGCTCCGTCGTTCGGCTGAAGTCGCGCTTGCGTCGATATTGATCGAGGCTCACGTCATCGAGAGTAGCCCGTCCGAGGCGGCCGGGCACCACCGGCCGCGCCCTCCAGCACCCTGTTGCGTCGCGCGGGGCTCATGCAGCGCGTCAATCGCCCAGGCAGGTTCCCACATGTCGCGCCGCCAGGACCCACGGGTGGTCGGGCGGGACCGGCTTGCGCTTGCCGGCCACCTGCTCGAGCGGAACCGGCTCGGTGCCATCGCCGCGCGCCGCCACCATGACGCCGAAAACACCTTCACTTATCAGATCCGCGCCGGCGCTTCCGAGGCGGGTCGCCAACAAACGGTCCGCAGCCGAAGGCGTACCGCCGCGCTGCACGTAACCGAGGATGGTGACCCTCGATTCGAGCCCCGTGAGCGCCTCGAGCTGGGTGGCCAGCCGAAGGGTATTGCCTTCGTGAGCCGCTTCGACGGCTGCCAGGACGCCGACGGAAGCCTGTATCTCTTCGGGAGTCGAAGCCGCCCTCTTACGGGCCTCCGCAGCTGCGAATGCCTGTGCATCTTCGGGGTTTCTGGCGCCCTCGGCCACTGCGACGATGCTGAAATTGGATCCGGCCCGCACGCGGCGGCTGATAGCCTCGGCGATCGATTCGACGGTGTAGGGAATCTCCGGGATGAGGATCACGTCGGCGCCGCCGGCAATCCCCGCGCCGAGTGTCAGCCAGCCGGCCCGGTGGCCCATGATCTCGCAGACGATGATCCGGTGGTGGCTGTGTGCAGTGCTGTGCAGCCGGTCGAGCGCGTCGGTGGCGACGTCGAGCGCGGTGGCGAAGCCGAACGTCGCGTCGGTCAGCACGACATCGTTGTCGATGGTCTTCGGCAGGGTGATTACGTTGAGGCCGGCCCGCACGAGCCGTAGGGCGTTCTTCGCGGTGCCGCCGCCGCCGAGACAGACGAGGGCATCGAGGCGATGCTTCTCGTAGGTCCTGACCACGGCGCCGGTCATATCCATGACCTCGCCGTCGACCAGCATCCGGTGCGGCTTGTCGCGGCTCGTGCCCAGGATCGTGCCACCGACGGTGAGGATCCCCGAGAGCCGCCTGTTCAATCGCATCGAGCGGTCCTCGGCCAGACCGCGGAACCCGTCGCGGAACCCGATGACATCCATGCCGTAATGCCCGATCGCAGCCTTGCCGATCCCTCGAATGGCGGCGTTCAGCCCGGGGCTGTCTCCGCCCGCGGTCAGGATGCCGATGCGCCTGGCACTTGCCATATCTCCGCTCCACTCTGCTGGGTGCCCCACCGCGGAGGCATGAGCCGGCAATGGCTTCGCTCCCGGTATCGAGGATACGTCCGGTTCGCCGATCGGGCCACGGGTTTGTTTGTCCCTCGACTCTTCTACTCCGTCGCGGCCGTCAGTTCGCCTTTGAGCAGGTCCATCAGCAGGCCGTCGTGCCAGCCGCCGTTGGCGTCTCGCTCGTAGCCGCGCATGATGCCGACCCGCCGGAATCCGACCCGCTCGTACGCCCTGATGGCTCTCTCGTTGGCGACCGCCGGATCGATCGTGAGCCGATGGTGACCCCGAGTGTTGAACAGGTACCGCGCCAGGGCTCGGATGGCGTCGCCGCCAAGGCCCTGACCCTGATGGGTCGAGTCGAGGAATATGTCGATCCCGGCATGGCGAAAGTCGGGCTCGTTCTCCTCCGCGTACTCGATCGCTCCGACGACGCGCCCATCCACTTCGATCGCGTAGACGATCTCCTCCGCGTCGAACAGACCGTCCAAGGCCACGTCCGGACCGCGTGGAGCCCACCATCGAGCCACTTCCGGTTCTTCGAGAATGGCCCGCACGCGCGGACGATCTTCCGCCTCGAGGCGTCGCAGGACGACGCGCTTGCCGACTATTGAGCCCGGGGGCGGTTGTTCTCCGGCGGTCACGGTCGTTTCTCCCTGGCCCTTCACACCGGCGGCTGAGGATCGCGGGGCCGCAGGTGAAAAGCGATGCCGTAGACGTCGCCCGTGCCCGCGTCGATGCGCGGCGCCGCGGTCATCCGCCACGTCTCGCCGGCAAGGCGAACCCAGCGGGCCAGCGGCCGGCCCTGGAGCAGCACCACGTCCATCAACGCGAAACCGGTGCGAGAAAGTCCGAGCATGCCTTCGCGGGCCGGAAGGCCGACCGAGCCATCGCCGAAGACCCGTTTGAATGCCGGGTTTCCATATACGACGATCAACCCCTGGCCGTGGCAGAAACCGGCAGGATTGATTTCCGGACCGCCCAAGCCCGGGTCGGCCTCGGGTTCAGGGTCGACTTGCGGATCTGTCCCCGGTTCGAATTGCTTCACGACTCCCCGTCCAGCGGCGCTCGCACCCTGCGCGCCTGCCGGTCGCGCGGTTCTACGATTGTACGCGCGGATTCCTCTTGCGGACCGACCGTCAAATGGACCAGCGAGACGACTCCGGAAGGTTGGCCGCAGGCCTCTTGGACGCAGTTGAGCGGCGGCCTGGCGAGGGATCCCCGCGGGGCCGCCGCGGACGCAGACAGGCAAATCCGGAGCCGGCCGGAGCTAGAGCTTGCGGCCCACCTTGACCGTCCTGAACACGAACAAGGACACGAGGAAGGAGATCAAGAGCAGAGCCAGAGGCAGCAGCGGCGAGCCGCCGTCTTCCGACGGAAGGGTCGCCACGGTACTGGTGGGCGGGCTTGTGACGCCGAGAACCGACGATATCGGACTCGGCGACGGATCGGTCACCTCGATCTGCCCGCACATGGCCTGGACCGTGTGATTGCCATCCACAGAATTGTCCGTGTTGTGGCTGGTTCCGCCGGCCTTGAGGCTGTCCCAGCCGGTGGTGGCGAACGGCTTGGTTTCTCCGAGGTCGTAGATGATCACACAGACCATATATGTGCCGGGTTTCGCATACGTGTGCGAAACCGATCCCCAGGTGCCGCTGGAGCCCTGGGCGGGCGATGTCGGCTGCATCACGACGTTGGTGGCGGCCGTTCCATCACCGATGTGATAGGTGCCCACGGCGTTGCCGCTGCTGACCTCGCCCCAGTCGAGAGCGAAGCCCACGTAGCTGAGCTCGTGCGGGGCGGCATCCGCCGCCCACGACCAGGTGCCCGAAGCCTTCACCGTGAGCCCGCCGGCCACGGTGACGTGGATCGAGTCGGGGCTGCCGGAGTGGGCGGTGGCGGTGCCGATCGCCATCATCGCCAACGAGATGGCGATGAGTGGTATGCCCAGTCGCTGGAGTACGCGCCGTCCCGGACGCGGTCCCATTTGTCTCTCCTTCCTCAGCGGCGGTCCTCCGACCTCTTCTCTATTCGCTGATCGACTTCGACGCTACCCGCCCGAACGCCCGCCGCATATGGCTTTCGGGTAGCGTGCCGGCCCATGCGTTCGAAGGTGCGACCGACGGAACGCTCCTACTCGATGTCGCCGAGCGGGCCTCCCCGAAAGGACAGGCGGACCGTGACGGCGCCAAACCGGGTAAGGTTTGGGGAAACCGCCGGAACCGGGGAGCGAGTGAACATGTCCGCCGTCCGAGACCTGTACCGACCCAGCCTGGCAACCCTGACCGACTTGTACGAGCTGACGATGGGGTCCGGCTATCTGACGACGGGGCTGGCCGACCGGCAGGCAGTCTTCACGTTGAGCTTCCGCAGCCTCCCATTCGGCGGCGGGTATGCACTGGCCGCCGGGCTCGACGATGCTCTGGAGATCCTCGAACATCTGCGGTTCGAGCCCGAGGACCTCGAACATCTGCGCGGACTGACCGGGGTCACCGGCAAGGCGCTCTTCCCTCCCGAGTTCCTGGCCCTCCTCGAGTCATTCCGCTTCGTCTGCGACGTGGACGCGATTCCCGAGGGAACGGTCGTCTTCGGGAATGAACCCCTGGTCCGGGTAAGCGGGCCGCTTCTACAGGCTCAGCTGGTCGAGAGCCTGCTACTCACGGTCATCGGCTTCCAGACGCTCGTCGCCACCAAGGCCGCTCGGGTCGTCGAGGCTGCCGGAGGGGGCGCCATCCTCGAGTTCGGCCTGCGGCGCGCCCAGGGGCCCGACGGCGCTCTTTCTGCCGCTCGCGCCGCCTACATCGGTGGCGTGTCGGCCACCTCGAATGTCCTGGCGGGACGTCTTCACGGCATACCGGTTCGAGGCACACACGCTCACTCATGGGTCCAGGTCTTCGGCGACGAGCAAGCCGCTTTCGACGCCTACGCCGAAGCGCAGCCCGACAACGTCACGTTGCTTGTCGATACGTACGACTCACTCACCGGAGTCGCCCACGCCATCGAGACGGGCAAGAAGCTCCGCGCCCACGGCCGGACCCTCGACGCCATCCGGCTGGACTCCGGCGACCTGGCGTATCTCTCGATCGAAGCCCGCCGCATTCTGGACGAAGCCGGCTTCACCGAAACCAAGATCGTTGCCTCGAACGACCTGGATGAACACACCATCGCGTCTCTTCGAGAACAAGGCGCCCGGATCGATATCTGGGGCGTCGGGACCAGGCTCGACACGGCCTTCGACCAGCCGGCTCTGGGCTGCGTCTACAAGCTGACGGCGGTCCGGGACGCGGACGGTTCGTGGCGTTTCCCGGTGAAGCTCTCGGAGCAGTCCGCCAAGATATCGACCCCCGGCATCCTCGGCGTCCGCCGTTTCGTCGACGCGACGGGCCGCTTCAGAGCCGACATGATCTACGACGAGGGGATGTCGCCGGACGGGCTCGGCGGAGTGATCGTTGACCCGGCGGATGTTCTACATATCCGGTCGATCGATCCGGTCTGGTCGGCCCATGAGCTTGTCGTCCCCGCCCTCCGCGCCGGACGGCGAGTCGGCCCCAGTCCCACTCTCGACGAGATCCGCGATCGAGCCCAGGGCCAGATCGCGGCCGTGCATCCGGCAATTCGCCGCCTGCTCAACCCACATGTCTATCCGGTCGGCCTGGAACGCCGCCTCCACGAGCGGCGCGTCCAGCTGGTCCTGGAGCGAAGGTTGACGCAACCTCTGCGCTAGGCCGACGACGCGATAGCCGCTGGCCGCTACTCCCCTGCCGAGAGCTCGGGCGGATCGCCGGCCGGTAGCGAGGCGGCCGCCTCCTCAATGGGCGAAGAAGGCTCCGGCTCTGTCTCCGGCTCAGGTTCCGCGTCGGTTGAGGCTGGTACTTCGGCCGGGTCTTCGACAGGTGCCTCTTCGACAGGTGCCTCTTCGGTCGCAGCTTCCGCCGGCACCTCCGGCGCTGTTTCGGTCGAAGGCGCAGATTGGGTTTCCGCGGGATCTTCGAGCGCAGGCCCGCCCTCCGACTCCATGTCCGTCTCCGCGGTCGATGGAACCTCGTCCGACGAGGGGGTCACGTCTGGTACGGTCCAGCGCGGATCCAGCGCCAGGTGAAGGACCGCGGGTCTTCCGGCTTCGATCGCCTGCCGCAGCGCCGGCTCGAACTCATCGTCCGAATTGACCGAGAGCCCCAATGCGCCGCACGCCTGGGCGATTGCTGCAAAGTCCATCGCGCCGAGCCCGGTGGCCAGCCCGCCCGGGCCGCCCCGGAGCACCTGATGCCGCCAGATCGTCCCGTATCGGCCGTTGTCGAAGACGATCGCGATCACGTGCGCTCTCTCGCGCACCGCGGTTTCAAGTTCCGCCATCGTCATCGCGAAACCGCCGTCGCCGGCCAGAGCCACGCCCAGGCGGCCCGGCCTGGCCAGGGTCGCCCCGATTGCGGCCGGTAGTCCGAACCCCATGGCGCCGGAAGTGGAACCGATGAACGTGCCGGGCCGATGGAACCGGTACCCGCGCGCCGCCCACGTGCCGAAATCGCCGGCGTCGGTGGTGATGATCGCCTCTGGCGGAAGGACGCGGCCCAGAGTCGCCACAACCCGGCCGGGGTGCACCCCGGGGCCGTCCCACGGCTCCTCGCCGACCTTCGACCCCGCCTCAAAAGCCTCCCTGTCGGCGGAGTTCTCGAGCCGTCGGGCATCGAAGCCGACGGAGTCCAGGGCGGCATTCGCGAGGACCCGGTGCGCCGCGCTCAGGAATGCGGCGACATCGGCGGCCACGACGATCTCTGGACGGGTTCCCGCCCCGGCCCGCGGCTCCACGTCCACTTGCGCCCAGCGCGTCCCCGATCTCGGAATCGTATAGCCGTAGGTGGTCATCTCGCCCATCCGGCAGCCGAGGACGAGCAGAGCGTCCGCTTCCTCCATCCGGGCTCGGACGCTGGCCGGAGACCCGAGGCCCGTCATGCCGAGGTACAGCGCATGGTCGTTCGGAAAGACGTCCCCGCGGCGCCAGGACGCTACGATCGGGACCTGAACGGTCTGTGCGAAACGAACGAGGGCGTCTGTGCTGCGGGCCCTCAACACGCCGGCGCCGGCGACGATCAGGGGCCTGCGCGCGTCCAGCAGCAGGTGCATCGTCTTGCGAACGAGGTCCGCGTCCGGCTGATCCTGGTGCTCGACGCGATTGCCCGACACGGGATGCCCGCTCGGCACGGCCAGGTCCAGCAAGTCCTCAGGTATCGACAGGAGCACCGGCCCGGGCCGGCCTCTAGTCGCCATCGCCACGGCCTTCTCGCCCAAAGCGGCGACCTCGCCGGGCTCCCGGGCCTCGGCAGCCCATTTCACGATCGGCTCGAAGACCTTGACCAGATCCATCTCCTGGAAGGCCTCGCGCCCCAGGAGTTCGCGCCTCACCTGCCCGACGATTGCGATCACCGGGGCGGAGTCGGAGCGGGCCGCGTGCAAGCCGATGCTCAGATTCGCAGCGCCCGGCGCCCGTCCGGCGAGGACCAGAACGGGCCGTCCCGTGAGCTGAGCCACCGCTTCGGCCATGAACGACGCGGCGCCTTCGTGGCGCGTGGTGACGATTCGGACCCTGTTCGCGGCCAGGCCGTCAAGCAGTCCGAGAAGACTCTCGCCCGGAACGGTGAAGGCGATCTTCACGCCGGCGCGAGCCAAAACCTCGGCCAGGGCTTCGCCGACCGTAACGGTGGCGCTCTGGCCTTCACTAATCGACATTGCCGCTCTCCTTCAGATCGCCGCGTGCATCTCGCTTGTCGGCCGGTCCATTCCTGCATCGGACTGGGCTCGTCGGACCAGCGATCTGCGTCAGCTCCGGGCTTCAGCCCGGGCGGGTCTCATCGGTAGTTCGTGAATTGGAGGGCTACCGGTTCATCGAGCTCCCTCATACGGCCGATAACCAACTGCAGGTCGTCCTTGTTCTTGCCTGAGACTCGCAGGGCATCGCCCTGGATCTGCGATTTCACCTTGGGGAACTCGTCACGAACCAGCTTGCTGAGCTTCTTGGCCAGCACGTCGTCGAGGCCCCGGCGCAGGGTGATCTTCTGACGAACCTTGTCGCCTCCGGCAGGCTCGATCTTGCCCCAGTCGAAGATCTTGAGTGAGAGACCGCGCCGAACGGCCTTGCTCTCTATCAGATCCTTTATCGCCGCCGCCCGAAACTCGTCATCCGTAAGAAGAACGAGTTCCGTCTTGGCCTGGGTGAGCTCGAAGGTCACGCCCTTGAAGTCGTACCGTTGCTGAACCTCGCGCCGCACCTGGTCGAGGGCGTTGCGCATCTCCTGATCGTCGAAATCGCTGACGACATCGAACGATGACTCACCGGCCATCGGGCCTCCTGGCTACTCCCCCGGAATGGCAGCGCCCGGGGCAACCAGATTGTGGCGCAGAACGGCCGACTTCGGGACTCCGCGGTGCGCAGGACGAGGCTCAGGGTCGCCAGGCGCCGCCTGGGACCGGGACATGGCGCGTCAGCTCTGCAGTTCCTCCAGGAGCAGCTCGGCGATGCGGTAGCTCTTTCCGCCGCCCATGACCAGAACCGCGTCGCCTGATCGAACCTCACCGGCCAGCCAGGCAGCCGTCGCCTCGACCGAACCCGGCGCGGCGGCCGGAATATGAGGGTTCCGGCGGCCGACCGCCTGCGCCAGCGCTGCGGCCGAGGTGATGGTCTTGTCGGGATCACGACTCGCCCAGATGTCGGCGATCGCGACTGCGTCAGCCTGAGCCAGGACTTCCGCGAACTGCTCGAGCATCGCCGCAGTCCTGTGGTAGGTGAGCGGCTCGTACACGGCCCAGATGCGCTTCCCCGGCTCCCTCTGGCGGATCGCTGCGAGCGTCTCGCGGATTGCCGTCGGATGGTGGCCGTAGTCGTCATAGACAACGACGCCCCTCCCCTCCCCTTTTCGTTCCAGGCGACGGCCGACCCCTCCGAAGCTCGCCAGGCCGGCGACGAGCTGGTCGTTCGAGACGCCCAGGGCGACGGCGGCGCCGGCCACGCACAGCGCGTTTGCGGCGTTGTGCCGACCTGCCAGCCGTATGCGCGTCGTCAGTGCGCGGTCATCCGTGCCGGTGCCCGCGAACTCGAGCAGCGTGCCTTCCGGACCGGCCTCCGCGATCCGGCCGAACAGCACCTGAGCCGGTCCCGCGGCCGTGGCGAATCGAGCGCTGATCGCCTCGCGGCGAGCCCCATCGAGCAACGGCAGGTTGTCGGGGACGAGCGAGACGGCGCAGACCAAGCCCGGCCAGTCGCGCAACCGTTCGACCACGGCCGCGGCGCCCGGGTCGGCGACGTTGGCGATCAGGATTGGTCGGTGAGCGGCGGTGGGCGCCCCGCGCAGCCAGGCCGTGAAGGTCGCGACCACCGCCTCCTCGTCCGCAAAGACGTCGGGGTGATCCCACTCGGCCGAGGTCAGGACGGCCAGGTCGGGCCGATACGCGTCGAAGTTGCCGGCGTACTCGTCCGCCTCGACCACGAATGGCTCGCCCTTCCCGCATCGCGCCGTCGACGGCAGTCCGCCTGTGATCGAGCCCGGAAGCAGTGCTCCGACGAAGGCCGACGGATCCACTCCGGCCTGAACCAGGACGTGGACCAGCCAACCGGCCGTCGTGCTCTTTCCGTGAGTCCCGGCCACGCCAACGAGCCGCCGCCCAAAGGCCGCATCGGCGATCACCTGCTGCCAGGGCTCGATGGGAATGCCGGCAGTGCGAGCCGCCGCGAGCTCCGCGTTGTCGGGGTCGATCGCCGTCAGTGCTTTGGTCACGGCCAGCCGGTCCGGCGGGGGCGCGTCGGTAACGTGGCTCGGGTCGTGGCCGCCCGCGAGAGAGATGCCCAGGGCATCGATGGCTGGCGTATATGGCGAGGGGCCGCCGGCGTCGCAGCCGCTGACGTAGGCATGCTCATGGTGCGCCAGGATCACCGCCGCGCTCGCTCCCGCCCCGGCCGCTCCCACGACGTGGATCCGCTCGCCCGCCCGGATCGGCCGCGCATCACGCGCCGGCGCCAGCCCGGACCCTACCGATGCCGCACCCCTCACCGTTGTCACTTCGCTGCTTCCTCGGCGGCCGGCCCGGAGCGAGTGCTCGCCCGTGCCAGCAACAGCTGCAAGGCCGCCCTGGCGCTCGAGTCCTTGTTGGCCAGGCGGTCCCCCGCCCAGAGGAAGCGCCTCACCTCGACACCGTCGGCATCGGCGACGGCGATGTAGGTCAGACCGACCGGTTTCGACGCGCTCCCCCCGCCGGGCCCTGCCACGCCGGTGACGGCCACTGACAGATCGGCTGAGAGCCGTGCGCGGGCGCCGAGAGCCATGGCCTTCGCCACCTGGGCGCTCACCGCACCATGGTTGTCCAAGAGCTCCGCTGGGACCCCCAGGAGCGCGACCTTGGCGTCGTTCGAGTAGACGACCAACCCGCCGCGGAAGTAGCCGCTCGAGCCGCTCACGTCGGTGATCGCGCTGCAGACGAGGCCTCCGGTGCACGACTCGGAAGTCGCAACCGTGACCCCGAGCCGCAGGCACAACTCCTGCAATCGCTCGGCGAGGACTACGAGCGGTTCTTCCGCCACGGTCGGATCACCTGTCGTTGGACAGCGTCGGCGGCCCGATCGCGGTGATGCGCCAGCTCGCCGTCTTGTTGCTCTTGCTCGTGCCCAGGCGCCCGAAGGAGACTCCGTTCACGGTCACGTACGTGGAGTTCGGCAGCCCTGTAGAGATCCACACCGACTGATCGGCGACGATCCTGACAGTGGTGCCGTTCCGGAGGATATGCGGGTACCCCGCCAGCACTTTCCCGTCCTTCCAGATCTTCACGCTCGGACTGCCACCCTTTGCCTGGATGTCGACGACCAGCGAGCCGGACGTCACGATGACGGTGAGATTCACCGGCGCGGCGTTGACTCCGGCGGTGTTCACTCCCGTGACGGACAGGCTCCAGCGGCCGGACCAGAGGTGCATCTGCGCGCTGAACTTGCCGTCGATGGTTGGGATCACGGTGATCGGCAGCGGGGCGTTGGATGCGTTCGGTGTGGGCGTGGCTTGCGGAGCCGCCGTAGTCAAAGGCGGCACGGTCACGGAAGGCAGGGGCACGAGGGTCGGGACGGCCGTGGGAATGGCAGTCTGCCCAGCCGGTATCGTCTTTGTCGGCTTGGGAGTTGGCAGCACTGCAGGGGCCGGGCCCAGGTATGTCTGCGTGATCGTCACCGACGCGATTGCCACCGTCGTGCCGGTGAGGATGAAGTTACCGTCTTGGAAGGCCTGGCCATCCGTCGGCGAGTCGACCGACAGGTATTCGGGAACCGGCGAGGCGGTTGGCGTCTCGACGTTGATCACGCGCGTGACCGTGGCTGAATTGTGGCCGGTGCTCACGTCGGTCGAGTAGATGTCGAATTGGTTGACGCCGTTATGGAGCGTCGCGGCGAAGCTCCACTTGCCCGACGCGTCTGCGACGGCGTGGATCGGCGGGCGTTGATCCCATGAAACACTGATGCTGGCTTTGCTTGTCGCAATGCCTTGAAAGGTGACGGTCGTCGTGCCGCTGGGGAAGCTGGTCACAGCCTGCGCCGGTGATGTCACCGTGAGGGTCGGGTCCTGTAGGACACGTCCGGCCTGTTGAGCGAAGAAGAGCCCGACACCCGCGACTACGAGCACCAGCAACAGGATCACGACATGCGCCGGCTGGAACAGGAAAGCCCGCCGGGGCATGTCGATCGGCTGCGGACCACCGATCGGAGGCGCCGGCGACTCCTTCTCGCGGAACCTCAGGAGCAGAGCCGGAATGCGAACCGCGAAGGGCGGCCGACTCCACGCCGGCGACTCGAGAATGGACGGCTCAGCCGCGGCCACCTTCGCGCCGCCGGATCCGGCGGCCGGGGCTGCCTGGGCGGCGATCGCCTTCTTTGCGGCCGCCAGGGCCTGCTTGCCATTTGCCGGGGTTTGTTTGGGGCCAGTCGAAGTGGTTGCGGCCCGACTTGAGACGGTCGAGTCGATCGCGGCCCGATTCGAGTCGGCCGGCGAGGTCGGGACCTGAGTGGGGCGTGCCGAGGCTTCGCCCGCGGTCGTTGCGGCAGGCCACTTCAGGGCGGGGACCCTGAACGTCGGCATCTTGAACGGGGGTGCGGACGCCTTCTCCGCCTGCGCCGCGTTCGCCTTCACGGAGGCCGCCCTGGCCGCCGACGCAATATTGCCGCGTCTCCACTCGCCCTCGGCTTCGTCTGCATCGAGTCCCAGGTAGCTGGCGTAGTTGCGCAGGAAGCCCCGTGCGTACACGTCGCCCGGAAGCTCTGAGAAGAGCCCCGACTCCATAGCGGAGAGGTACTTGACGCGGATCTTGGTATCTCGTTCGACCCGGAAGAGGTCCACGCCCCTGGCTTCGCGTGCGGCTCGCAGGCGTTCCGAGATCGGTGGATCTCCGGCGGCGGCACCGCCGGAGCCATTTCCCTCCCCCGCCTGGCGCCGCAGTCGGTGCGGTTGTCGGTTCGTGGTCATATCTCATCCTCGCCGTGCCCGGTGAACGGCGCCATGGGCGCGGCCCCGTCTCTTCGCAGCACCGGCCGCGCATTTGATCCGTCGAACGGACCTATGTACCCGCGCGCCTCCATCTGATCGATGATTCTGGCGGCGCGGGCGTAGCCGATCTTAAGCCGTCGCTGAAGAAGCGATGCAGAGGCACGATCGTACTCCTGGATGACGCCCACGGCGTCGGGCAGCAGCCGATCGGCTTCCTCGTCTGGTTGTTCGGAAACCCCCTCGGTCTCTTCGCCCGTCTCGACGATGCCCATGTCGTAGTGCGGCTCCGCCTCGGCGCGCCAGTGCTCCGTGATGTTCCCGATCTCCTTGTCGGAGACGAAGACGCCCTGCAGGCGGATCGGGCGCGGCAGGTCGGCCGGCTGGAAGAGCATGTCGCCTCGGCCGATGAGATCCTCCGCGCCGGGCATGTCGAGGATCGTCCGCGAGTCGATCTGCGAGGCCATGGCGAACGCTATGCGGCTCGGGAAGTTGGCCTTGATGAGACCCGTCACCACGTTGACCGAGGGACGCTGAGTGGCCAGAACCAGGTGAATGCCCGTGGCGCGAGCCTTCTGGGCCAGCCGGACGATCGGATCCTCGACGTTCCTGCCCTCGCGCATGATCAGATCCGCCAGCTCGTCGATGATTATCACGAGGTACGGCATCTTGTCCGCCGGATCGGCGCGGGTCGCGTTGAACCCGGCCAGATTGCGGGCGGTCGCGCCCGCGAACCGGCGGTAGCGGTTCTCCATCTCGGAGACCGCCCATTTGAGGGCCGCCTTGGCTCGTTCCGGCTCGGTGATCACCGGCACCATCAGATGAGGCAGGCCGTTGTAGCCGGCGAGTTCGACGCGCTTGAGGTCGACCAGGATCATCCGCACATCGTCCGGCGTGGAGTTGCACAGCAGGCTCGTGATGAGGGCGTTCACCATGACGCTCTTGCCCGAACCCGTGGCGCCGGCGATGAGCAGGTGGGGCATCCGGGCGAGGTCGGCCGCTTGAGCCCGGTCCGCCACGTCTCGACCGAGGGCGAAGGTGAGCTTCGAGGTGGCGCGGAAATCGACTTCCTCGAGGATCCGGCGGAGCTTGACGATGTTCGGATCTTTGTTGGGGATCTCGATCCCGACGACGCTCTTGCCCGGGATCGGCGCCTCGATGCGAATCGTCGGGGCGGCCAGAGCCATGGCCAGGTCGTCCGATAGAGCCTCGATGCGGGAGACCTTGATCTCCGGCGACGGCTCCACCTCGTATTGCGTGACAACGGGGCCGGCGTTCCAGACCGCGACCCGCGCAGGGATGTTGAAGCCGGCCAGCTTGGCCTCGATGATGGCCGCGTTGCGCCGGTGATCCATGTTGCTGTCGCCGGTGCGGGGAGCGACATCCTCGAGCAGGGACAGGGGCGGAAGGTGGTACTCGGGGCGCGGTTTGGTAAGTTCCATGACGTTGGCCGTTCCGACCACTCCATTGGCCTCTGGGGCGCCGTGCTGGCCACGCAGCGGCACACCGTCGCGAATGGAGCCACCCGCGCGCGGCGCCTCCGTGACGGGCACCGTGTCGCGCAAAGGTCCGCCGTCACGCATCGTGGCACCCGGCGCAACCGGCGGCGCAAAGGTCAGCGAGGTGGGCCCGTGACTCGGAATGGCCGGCGGGATGGACGTCGCGCGCTGCTCGGCGGTCTTCCCCCGCGGCTGGATGGCGATCGCCTCGCGGCCCAGCTGCTCGGGCTTCTGGACCTTGTCGGCGCGAGCTACCGTCGCTTGGACCTTCTCCGCGGCAGGGCGGAACAGGGCCGCGGCCGCACGGGAGGCGAGTCGCGCAATGGGACCTACGACGGCCGGCAGCGACATGTCGAGAGCCAGCAGCAGACCCGCGGCCATAATCACGGTCAGCAGGATGGCCGTGCCCGGAGCGGTGATGAGGCCCGGCAGGTTGTCCGCGAGGGCCCTGCCGATGATTCCACCGTGATGCGGCCTGAACAGGTCGATCAAGCCCAGACTGGCACAGAAACTGGTCGTGGTCCCGAACGCGGCGAGTTCCCAATCGCCTCGAACGCCCTTGGCCCGTTCGACCATCCACCACCCCACGGCCAGCATCAGGAAGGGCAGCACGCGCCGTCCGAAGCCGACCCATGGAGCGATCGAGTCGCGCCACCAGTCGGTCAGCTTCCCTTCCCCCGGCAGAAGCAAGGCGATGAGCGTGGCAACGCCGACGAGCATCAGCGCGAGCCCGATGATGGACCTCGCCACGTCGGGAGCAATCCTGGGCCCGACGCGGCCCCGACTGCTACGGCGTCGCGCTGCGGGGCGGCTGTTGCGACTCGCGGCCGAACCGCTGCGAGTTGACATTCAGACCTCCACCACGACCGGGAAGACGAGGGGGCGCCGCCGTGTCTGCTCGTACAGATATCGCGACACCTCGTCCTTGATCTGGCTCTTCAGCAGGCCGACCTCGCTCGTCCGATCGCCCGGGCTCTCTACGGCGGCCAGAATATGCTCGACCGCCCCTTGCATGAGCGGATCGCGCTCGTTGCCGTGGACGAAGCCACGGGTCACGATCTCGGGCTTGGCCACGACCTTCCCGGTCTGCTTGTCCACCGTGACGACGATGATGAACATGCCGTCGCTGGCAAGCGCGCGCCGGTCGCGCAGGACTACCTCGCCGACTTCGCCCACCGAGAGACCGTCTACCAGCACGTATCCGGAGGTGACCGGGGCCGCGCGTCTGGCGCTGCCGTCGGCAAAGAACTCGATGGCCTGGCCGTTCTCGATGATGAAGACGTTCTCCGGGGCCACGCCCGTCTCGACCGCCAGGCGTCCGTGCTGGACGAGCATCCGAAACTCGCCGTGGATGGGAATGAAGTATTTGGGCCGAGTCAGGCCCAGCATCAGCTTGAGCTCTTCCTGACTGGCATGGCCCGAGACGTGGGCGTGTTTGACGGTGTGGTAGTAGACGTTGGCGCCGGCCTTGAATAGGTTGTCGATGGTCCGCGCCACATATTCTTCGTTGCCGGGGATCGGGCTGGCGCTGACGATGACGGTGTCGCCGGGCTGAATCTCCACGAAGCGGTGGTCGTGGTTGGCCATCCGCGCCAGGCCGGCCATCGGCTCCCCCTGAGCGCCGGTCGTGGCGATCACGATCCGATCCGAAGCCAGATTGCCGATCTGATCCTTGCCGACGATCTGCCCCGGTGCATGAGTGAGGTAGCCGAGATCGGTGGCGATGCGGAAATTCTGCTCCATTGAGCGCCCGATGACCGCAACCTTGCGGTCGAAGGTCGCGGCGGCGTCGATGACCTGCTGGATGCGAGCGATGTTGCTGGCGAAGGTGGCCACGATCACACGGCCGTCGAGCGGCTCCATGATCTCGCGGAAGGTCTCGCCCACGGTGCGCTCCGAGAGCGTGTAGCCGGGACTCTCGGCGCGAGTGGAGTCGGAGAGCAGGCAGATAACTCCGTCCTCGCCCAACCTCGAGAGCATCGCGAAGTCGGACCGCCGGCCGTCCACCGGCGTGTGGTCGAACTTGAAGTCACCGGTTGTGACGACGGTGCCCACCGGAGTGTGGAGTGCAATTCCCATCGCGTCCGGGATCGAGTGGCTGATCCGGAACGGTTCGACCCGGAACGGCCCGATCTGCAGGTTGTCGCCGGGATCCAATGGCAGGAGCGGATTGCTGTGGAGCTTGTGCTCCTTGATCTTGATGCCCAGCAGGCCTCGCGCCAGGGTGGACGCGTACACAGGCACGCCCGGGAAATATGGCAACACATACGGCAGCCCGCCGACGTGGTCTTCGTGGGCGTGAGTGATCAGGAAGGCCCGGACCTTTTCGCGGTTCTCGCGCAGGTACGTGACGTCGGGAATGACGAGGTCGATCCCGAACATTTCCTCGTCGGGGAACATGAGCCCGCAGTCGACGACGACGATATCGTCGCCGTACTCGAAGACGTACATGTTCTTGCCGATCTCCCCCACGCCGCCGAGGGGGATGACGCGGAGCGGTGTCTCTGTCTCAGGCATCTGGACTCAGGTGACGGGAGCTGACGATCATGTTCATCCTAGAAGAGGCCGAGCTGAGACGCAGGGTCGAATTCGGCATCGGCGGGGGTGGTGGTCTCGAACTCCCCTGAGGGTGGCTGGACCAGGGTCTCGGGAGCCCGAAGGGGCACAGAGTCCGAAGCGGGTCCGTCGTGTGACGATCCGGCCGGGGAGGATGCTTCGGGCGCGGTTTCGGCAACCGGGTCGGTCGCGGGCACACTGGCTGGCTCGGGCGCGGGCGCCGCGGTGGTTGGCTCGGGCGCGGGCGCCGCGCTGGCTCGAACGGCGCGCGCTTCCGTGAGCGCCGCAGGGACCCCGAGCATGTCGGTGAACAGGGTCTGCTTGAGCGAACCCTGGTGCAGCGCGGCCGCCGGGTGATACATGCAGAACGTCAGCGCCCGCGCCGCGCCGGATGCGATGTCGGCGGCGTGGAACGTTCCATGCACCTGCCCGATCCGCGCGCCGGGGCTGAAACGAGCCATCGAGAAGCGGCCAAGAGTCACGACCAACGCCGGATCGAGCGCCTCAAGCTGGCGAGTCAGATATGGCGCGCAGGCGGCGATCTCGTCCGGTTCGGGATCGCGGTTGCCCGGCGGCCGGCATTTCACGACGTTGGTGATGAATACCTCGTCGCGAGACCACAGGACCGAGGCGAGCAAGTCGTCGAGAAGAGATCCCGCCTGACCCACGAATGGCCGGCCCTGGCGATCCTCGTTGACACCAGGGCCTTCGCCCACGAAGACGACCTCGGTGGCGGCCGTGCCTTCCCCGGGAACAGCACGCGTTCGTCCCTGGTGGAGGCGGCAGCGCGTGCAGGCCGCAACCTCCACGCCGATTTCATCGAGCGCCGCCTGGCGCTCGATGTCGGTCACGAGGCTTGCCCGGCCCCGTTCGGGACCGCCCGGCGGGAGCGAGCCTTAACCCAACCACGATCCAGCAAAGACTCCGCAATCTCCACGGCGTTCGTGGCGGCGCCCTTGCGCAGGTTGTCGCTCACTACCCAGAAGGCC
>Ga0182021_10000748_pt1 | contig 36123 bp, 27 predicted proteins | sample 612E3MmetaG_FD_120493 | JGI IMG/M metagenome (GOLD analysis project Ga0182021, IMG submission 120493) | Permafrost microbial communities from Stordalen Mire, Sweden - 612E3M metaG (Illumina Assembly) | ecosystem: Environmental > Terrestrial > Soil > Wetlands > Permafrost | place: Sweden...
AGTTGGGGTTGCAGTCGAAGTGGACGAAGTCCCTGGGTAGCTAATATTTCCTGCGGACGAAATTGCCGTTGAAAAATTGTTGGATGCCTGTCCTAAAGGTATGTAATAAGGTAGAAGAATGCATACTGCTGCTATAAGTAAGAGTGCATGATATTTTGTTTTTGTCAATTTAGCCAGGCGAGTTGTTACAAACCTCATCTTAAATCATAAGTATTATGTCGTAATGTTTAATATAAAGACATAGTAAGCCGTCAAAAGAGTAATTCGATTGTAGGACAGAAATACGCTTCAATTGATTTTGAAGAAAATAACCAAAGAGAAATAAGAATTTAGAAATATCCAAAAGTGCACGCGATAAAAAGTAATGACATAATTCCGAGAGTAATTAAGATTGCCAGTTATTTTGCAAAGAGTCGCTGTTTATTTACAACCGCGAAAGAGATTACATGACTTGCGTTCACTGTTTTTATCCAGATTATATTCAAAACCTTTAATCCACCTTGTTGGAGACAGTCACGTATTTTCATTCAAAAAAATTGACTTTTTCATATTACATCACATAGGACCTGCTACTGCATACAACTTATGTTCACAAGCTTCCACAACAAAATCAAATTCAAAATTGTTTAGAGTATTGCGAAAAATAAACAAGAAACGAGACATCGTCATTTTGGTCTTCGGTGAAATAGATTGCAGAATACACATTTACAATCAATATATGAAAAATGGAACGGCAATTTCTATACCGCAATTGATTGACAAAACAATTGAAAATTATGGTAAGATTCTGCAATCAATCGAAAATGAAGGTTTTTCATTCTTAGTTTACGGAATTCCGCCTGCGTCACGTGACGAAAATATGTACCATTATCCATTTTATGCAGATAAGGAAATGCGAGTATTCATAAGTCGTAAATTCAATGAAAAATTGAAGGAATTTTGTGTGAAAAAAAAATATCCATATTTGGAAATCCAGAATAGATTCGAAGATGAGTCAGGTTTGATTTCTAAGGCTTTTTCTGCAGATACAATTCATCTTAACGAGAAAGCAGGGAAAATAATAGCCGAAGAAATATGGATTGAGGTAGGTTCATCAAATTTCCACAAATAACTATGAGTGAACTTAAATTTCAAACAGTTGCTATGAAAATCATAGTAATGAAATTCACGTTGTAAAGCTATGTTGATTATGAATGTTGCAATGAAACAGTAAACTAGGTGTAATTTGCAATCTTACAAAACGAATCCGGATTTTAGATTTCGTGTTATTTCAGTATTTCAAGAACATTTTATTATCACTTTACGCGCTTAACCTCCATTTTGGTCCAAAGACGGATTTCATCCAACACCAGTTGGACATGCCTTATTGCACAATCTTAGCTGAGAGTTTGTTCTTGTTGGTAATAAGTCAACTGTTTTGGGCAAGTGGGAGTTTCTCTTGTTTTTTAACCTTACAAAATAGAAATAGGCCCTGTTAGTTTATTTTTGGATTGGAAACAGAGATTAAGGCAATTTAAGCGTTGTCAACATAACTGTAAACTATAAAGAAGTAAACATGACCCTGATGATTCTCAAATGACGCATTTGTTCCGCTTTGGACGACTTATTTTCTTAGCTATTCGATCAAAATACTTTAAGAATTAAGCTGCATACGCGCAAGGCAAAAAAATGTACAATGAATTTAGGAAGTTATCCGCTCCCGATGAATGACCAACTGAAGGTGTAACGTCTTGAAGAAGAACAGATTATTACTTTTGCCATTTTTCCTTGGCTTAGCATTCATGATCTATTCATGGTACATAAGTTATCCTATATCAGCTATCGCTTCAAACGACTTCGTTTTCGATCACGTTTCTGTTTTGTATTGGGTTAGTCTACCCTTATTGTTGGTGTCAATGTTCCTAATGGCTGTGACAACCAAAAACACCCTTATGAGGTGGATCCTTTCAATAGGAATTGTGCTGACTTTTTTTTCTCTCTCTTATTTCTACAGTATTATACCTACAGGAGATTCGCAACAATTCAGAGCATTTGTGGAATACTTTATAAAAACAAAAAGTTTGGATCCTTCACAATTAAATCACAACTATTACCAATGGCCCGCCTTTTTCGTTTTAGCTGACGTGGTAACTTCAGTAAGTGGATTGCCGCTGACGAGTTACGAATTTCTTTTGTATACGCTCATAGGTTTCTTACTAGGTTCAGCACTGTTTGTTTATGGCTCCAAAAAATACAATACTGGTGGCGTCATAGTTGTGACTGCCTTTTTCATTTCGATTATGTATTTCATTGATTACCAACCTGTCCCCTTTACGCTCGGTCTGGTGCTTCTATTTCTCTTGTTCATGCTAGACGCTCATCCGAAGAGCATTGGCGTGATCTTAACGATGTTAGTTTTGTTTGCAAGCCTTTTATTTACTCACCTTTTTGTGCCACTGTTTTTTGTTTTGTACTTGTTGATGCGAAGTCTATTTGACAAGAACAGACAAAATAGAGCTCTGTATAGAAGCTTCTTTCTAATTGGGTTGGTTAGTTATTTCCTCATACAACTTTCTTTAGCAAGATTTTCCTTCGGGCAACTCGTTGTAAGTATTACACAAACGCCTATGCAATCTTTATCTTATTTCCTCTCAGCTGCAACCGCAACTCCAGTTCAAGCTTCCATTAATAATGTTGCTCAAAACTTTTCCAGAATTGTAACAATCACAGCGATTTTTGTATGCGTTATTGGTTTAATTATCCTGTTAATTAAAAGAAATACGACCGCGATTGACAAAGCCATTCTCTTAGCAGGCTCGGTTTATTCAGTTTTAGGTGTTGTTTTAAATACACTCGGTTACCGAGCTTTAGCCGTGGCTTTTGTCCCTGTCTCATTAGGCGCAGCATTTCTTTTTCATAGCAAATTCAGAATTGTCTTTGCAGTCATATTCTCGGTTTTGTTAGCGCTATTCCTTTTTGTTCCGCTTCATAACTCATTTAGTAGCGAAGTGCAGTTTCAAACAACTCAAAACTATTTCGCGGACAACTTTTTCTTAAATCATTACAACTTGGAAAATCCTGGCGTCGTTGTTTCAGACTTCTGGACAACTACCTACTTGGAACCCAAGATAAGCACTTATCACTTTATAAACCAATATTTTGATGCTGGAACCACAGTTGATGCCGTCTTTTATACCCCTCAACTTGCTGGCCTTTACTTGGCCAATTATACCACCATGCAGAGCCTTTCTCAAGGAGACGAACTTAATATTCTCTATAACGACGGCTATTCCTACGCATTAACAAACCCTAATCGTTGAAATATCGCATAGAAAATTTATTAAATCTATGATGGCTTTAGTAAGAGGAAATCATTGTGATGAAAGCTAATCAAACTGTAAGTGTATTAATATGTGTTAGAAACGTCGAAAAGTATGTTGGAGATTGCATAAGATCGATTCTAAACCAGACTTTTACCGAATTTGAAATTGTAATTATTGATGACGATAGTAATGACAAAACTAAGAACATAATTGAGAGTTTCCAAGACAAACGAATAAAATATTTTAAGAATGAAAAATGGCTTGGAATTACTAGAAGTAGAAATCGTAGCATTAAATTCGCAAAAGGAGATTACATCTTTTTTACTGATGGCGACTGCGTAGTGTCACAGGACTGGATTGAACAAGGTCTAAAATTTCTTGAAAGTTCAGATTGCGCTGGCGTTGAAGGAATGAGCTATTATGTTTCTAAAGATTATCAGCCCACTTTTTCAGACCACACTTATCCTATGGGACGTTGCAAATTTATGACTGGAAATATAGCTTATAAAAGAAAATTTGTTGAGAGAGTTGGAGGTTTTGATGAGAGGTATACCTACTTCGAAGATAGGGACCTTGCCTTCAGAATTCTAAGATTAGCTAAAATAAAATTTAACCCAAACATGACTGTGCGGATTCGGAAAGAAACTGTGACTCCCAAAGGGCTCCTCAAACATTCGCCTATAATAAAAAACAGGGTTTATCTTTTCAAAAGATTTAACGACAAAGAATTAATTAGATGGCGAATTGTTGACTCACTTAATTTGGCGAAAATCCTTTGTCCTCCGTCTCTTGTCGCAAGCTTATTCATTAATAGTTTTAAGACATCAGATGACTATAAATTGCTGCCATTCACATACGTTAAGGCTATCTCAGAACGCATCCACTTATGGAGAGAGTGCGCGAAAGAGAGAGTCTTCTTAATTTGATTAGAATATTTAATTAGGAACAAATAAGTCAATACGAGACGATTATCAATATGCCATTGAAAGTTTTCTTCAATCCTTTTTTATCAGATCTTAGTCTATAGTTTTAAGTGAGGCCAAAAACAGTTGAAAATAATCATAGTGGGTCCCAACTTTGTTGGAGGTGGACTTGAGAAGGTTAAAATGCTGAGTGCTTTTTTGCAATCTATTGGGCATCAGGTCGTGGTGATAAGTTTGCCAGGACAGACGCTAGAAGACAAAGCTTGGTATTATTATCAACGAGCGCGTACACATCTTGGCAGCAATGAGGAGCGCTATTTTAAGAAAGCTGCTGACCTTTTGGAAAAAAAGATAAAAAAAATAGGGTGTGACGCTTTGATTTGCGTTGAAACCAGGCTTTCTTATGTATTAACAAGAGATTTGAATTGCTTGAAGATATTTAGCTGTGAATCATTAATTGACGAGCTTTACTTTTCAAAGGATTTTACAGACCTTAACGTGTTTCGTAAACTCCGGGAAATGGAGCTTGAGATATTCTCAAAATCCGATTACGTTCTGTTTCCTTGGGAGACAACTGAGAATTATGTGAGAAAATATCTTTGGCAAGGAAATAATCTAGTCACGATAAGACATGGCTGCACTCCAAGTAAAAAAAGGGCGTCACCATTTTTTCCTCCGTCCATTATTACTTTGGGCAGCTTGGGTTTTTACTGGAGCAATAGAGAATTACTATCTGACTTAACGCGCCTAAGCCCCTATCGGATTGATGCTTATGGACATTATAAGCCGCCCTCTAAGTTTGGAATTAACTTTAAAGGATATGCGCGCTCAATGGATCTGCTTTGTAACTATCAGTTTGGATTGAATACAATTTCTAAGGACGTTTTTCGTCAAAATCATTTCTCATCTAGAGTGTTAGCATACCTTTCGTATGGCTTGCCTGTGTTGTCTCCCGATTGGATGAAATTCTCTAATTCTCTTAAGGGTGTGTTACCCTATAATGAAAATAATTTTTTAGAAGTTGTGGAGGAGTATTCAGATTCGGAAAAGTGGGCTAGGATTAGTGATGCGGCTTACCAACAAGCACTTGAACTGGATTGGCATGAAGTTTTGAAGCCACTTCAACGAATTATTCCTTTAGAATGAATATTAAGAAAGCATTTTTTCACGTGATAAATGAAAGGTATTTGATTTATTTTTTTAACTAGGAGCGAATTTCTTACTTTTGCACTAAATGATGTTTTCATGAATAAGGCTTAATTTGACGCGGTGATTATATTTTTAAGTTGGCAGAGAGGTACCTATCTCTTTTTCCGTTTATACTCAAACAAGGATTCTCAAAAACAATAATTGAAAATTTCGAGAAATGGAGAAGGACCTCGCTTCATTTAATAAAGATTAGACTTGGTAGGATATCTTTAGGTTGCAACTTAAGGCCTTGTTTTTAAAGAATACTTACTGTTCAACATCCGATACTTTTCTTTTATGATTAATTTTCCAAATCAGCATGCACTAATTTATCGCTTTGTATATGATAGAGGGAAAAGATAATAAAGACTTAAAGTGATCCCGTTCCAAATAAAAATCCATAATATTCATTGTACAAACTGACTACTTAGATGAATATTGTTAGAAATGTTCAAATACTTCCGTATTTTATTACCGCGAAAAAATGGAACATTATTTCTTGTCCCAATAATCGTAAACATAATCAATTGACTGAAAAGTAAAAACAATATTTATCAAAAAAAGGAAAGTTGTTGTCGCCTTTTGTTTCTTTAAGGATTTATGTAGAGTTGTGTGTCAGCAAACCAGCCTTGTCCTTGGTCAGTGTTAGTACAAACTTGAACCCACGGGATGATGCATGTTGGCGTAACCATTTGTCCCGGTGAGTAATTATAGCCAGATTGGCCTCCCGGATATTGCGATTGCACGATGAAGTCCATTCTTATTTGTGTCCAAGTGCCTGTTCCCCAATTTACAAATGTTTGTCCTGCTGGCCATCCGCCACTTGGAGTCCAAACGCTACCATCTGGAGACTGGGTCCCAGTTATGTCACCATTTGCTGCGTAGAAATCTATGCCGATCCTTATGCCGCTCCACGGAGTTTTGTCGCCATTGCTGCTTGCAGTAGTTTTCATCCAAGCCGTAAACACTATGTGGTCACCTGGCTTTATGGCAAACCATGGACCATCGCACTCTCTTCCATAATTTGCTGTTGAACCAGTTGGACTAATTCTAATGCTTGGGTTTCCATTATAGAGATTATTATAGTCTAAAACTAGATTAGAGTCGTCTGAATACGAGTTACCGACTGAGATGCCAGAAGATGTGCCTCCAATGTTCGGAGCTTCCCAAGCAATTGGAAATGGCGTACGATTGTTTGGATTAGGTGTAGACGTTGCTGTTGGGGTTGGAGTTGGGGTTGATGTTGCACGAGGAGTTGGGGTTGATGTTGCACGAGGAGTTGGGGTTGATGTTGCACGAGGAGTTGGGGTTGAAGTTGGGGTTGATGAGGCTAGAGGCATGAGTGTTGGTGTGGGTGTAGCAGAAGGTGTAGATGTAGGATTTGATGTTGATGACAGCGTCGAGGTTTGAATAGTTCCATAAATACAAAGTTCCAATGAGTTGGAGGTTGCTGCGCCAAATGGATTTGAAAAGCCGTTAGTGTAGTAATTTACATTCCATTGGTTATTTGCTACGGTATTGTCTGCCATAATGTAAGTATCTGTCTGGCGTATCAGGGCAAGCCAGTATCTTGTTCCTGACGTTACAGATGGAGGCGATGCAAATGGAAAGTCTACCCAAGAAAAAGTTGAAGGCAGAGAAACTTGGTTTGAAATTGCGATTAAGGTACTTGGGGAGCCTGCGTTGTCAGCGTATACTGCAGCACGCATATTTCCGGAGGTAGTCGCATATTTCACGTATGCACTGATTTTAGTGAGAACTCCAGTGTTTACTGCAACAAATGCTGAAGTTCCCTTCTTATCTGCACTCATTAGATTTTGAAAGTTTCCTGTATTCGTTCTTCCAAAAGTTGACAAAGTTTGTCCAGGTGAGGATGTTGGAGTTGGGCTCTGGGTTGGTGTTGGTGAAGGAGTTGCTGTTGGATTCGGTGTTGGTGAAGGAGTTGCTGTTGGATTCGGTGTTGGTGAAGGAGTTGGATTCGGAGTAGGAGTACTAGTAGAACCAGAAACTGAAGGAGTATATGTGGCATATATGCAGGTGGCGGCGTTTTCATATCCAGTGGCCGTACCGAAGCTTGATGGATATTCATTTGAGTAATTTGTGGTTTTCCAAGCGTGATCGTTTGTTGATGTAGCAAACATGGCTCCTTGTGAGTTAGGGCTGTTTGTGACAACGCATAGCCAATAATATCCAGGTGTGAGTGAGACGGTTGGAACAGTGAATGCAATCCAGCCGCTTTGACTGATTGCTTGTGAATTGCTTTGAGACAGAAGCGATGATGGCACAGCATTGTTATCTGTATAGATTGCGGCTTTAGCATTGAACCCTGTGTTCTTGAAGTAGACCGTAATAGTTTGCAATACGCCGTTTTGAGTTAGTTGGAATCTGCTCGCGTCTCTATCAGTGCTAAAGTAATTGGCAAATTGCCCAACCGTCGTATTTCCGAAAGTTTGTGAACCAGTTGCTGCCTGAACAGCGGTCAATGTGAGTGCTGACATCATGCCTATCAACAGAACGATGCTGATGCTTAGCGCGATTGGTTTTGCTATTCTTCTAAGTTTTATGGGACTTCGTTGGTTTATTATATTACTTATTATTATTTCTCTCTCTCTCCGCTATTTTTTGGAACCGTATTAGACCTTGATATTCTTTATAGCTTTTTGAAAAAACAAGTTGGCATCTGTTGTTAAGTTCAGTTTAATCTTTGTTAAGTTGACTTAACAAATTATGCGAAATTTCATCGATCATAACAAATTGACATTTTTCGCTTTAATGTATAAACTGAATTTAAAGATATCAAAAGATTAGATTTATTTACCAAAGTCCTTTTTAAATTGCAATCACATATTCCGAATCAAAACATTACCATGAAATTGATAATTTGTGATGCGTTTGAAGCTTCTTAGTTTGAGAGTGAAATTTAAAATAGAGAAAAAAGTCTTGATGTTATGAAATACTCATTATTCGTCGTTAGAGACAGTTGGGACAAGGTTTCACCAAAATCGAAGTTAGTAGTTGAAATTTGTAAAGAAAACCCAAATTTAGATGTTTTCTATCTAATTAGAAACGATGAAAAAAGATTTCTCGAAAAGAGAACAAACAATAAGATTGAGATGGCTACTTCAACTTCAGGAATCTTATTCTACTACTTTCTCAGCATATTTAAGAGTCCTAGAGATTTATATGAGAGAGTTTCAAGACGATTCTTCAAAAGAAAATTGCCATATTCACTTGTGACCATCGGCTTCATTTCTGTTCTTTCTAAAACATTAAATCATTTTTTTGCTGCGAGTGCTCGGTCGGGTAGAATTATTCAGTTTTTGAAAAAAATAAATTCAAGAAGAGTTTTCGTGATAGATGAGTTTACAAGCATAAGGACTTTAGATCTTAAATTGCTTAGTGAGATGGGTCCGGTAATTTACGTTTCTCAAGATGTTGCTAGCGAGAATTTTGACTTTAACAATAATTTGTTATCAAAAAGCTTAATGATCAAACTTGAGCGCGAAATTCTTGGAATGGCAGATTTGGTTATTGCATGTAGTGAGAGAGATCAATTTAGATATTTGGATTTGGGCGCTAAGGCTGCAATTTTTTATCCAAATGTTTATCCGATAAAAGAATTTGAACCAGATACTAAAGACAAAGAGCCAAGCATATGCATTGCTTTCCAGAGTCGATGGGGGGAAAAGAGTATTCATGATTTTTACACAGTTTTTGAGGCTCTATCAAAAGTCAAGATGAAACTTAAAGTCTATGTTACAGGAGTGAAACCTGAACATGTTCCAGAAAATATCAAGATTGAGTATTACGAATACATTGCAAGCAAATCTGATTATATGCGAATTCTTAGCAAATCTTGGGTTGGAATAAACATAGGAATTCACCGTGGAGGCTCAAACGAACGAAAGTACGACTATGCTATGGCCGGTTTGGTTGTCTTCTCAGATACTTTAGGGTGTCGGGGCGATTTACTTCCCCATGAATATACTTTTCTTGATGGTAATGACTTAGCCGCTAAAATAGAGCAATTATTCACAAAACTTGACGAAGAAAAGATAATGGACATGGGCGTAGAAAACCGAAAATATACTTTATTGTTTGCCGAAAAACAGCGAGATGCACTTTCAAAGTCAATAAGAGCATTGTTATCAGAAAATTCGACGCAAAAGATAGAATGAAGCTCTGACTTAAAATGGCATTATTCTTACTTACTTTAGACAGATAGTTGAAAATTTAAATATGTTGTAAATAATTTAGGCTACTAACAAGTAATAATAAACTCGAGATCGAATAAGAAAACAAGACCGGTGAATTGACATGTCCACTCTTCCAGATTCGAAGAAACATATGCTTCATAGTTATGACTTTCTAAAGTCTATTGGCGTTCCAGACCTACCCGCGGCAACTAGTCCATTTGATCCAGGATACGATTTAGCAACGCTATCAAGCCATCTGGAGCAAAGTCATCATTTAATTTCCATCTTGAAAGTATCAATGGCATGTTGGCTGATTGCAAACGAAGATGTCACCCGTCGCAAAATTGAAGTTGCAAAGAAATACCATGTTCCAACAACTACAGGGGGCGGACCTTTTGAGGTTGCCTACGTCCAAGGAAAATTAGAGAATTATCTTGATCTCGTAGCTGATTTTGGTTTTTCACGAATTGAGTGTGGAGAAGGATTCACCGACATCTCTTTGAATGCAAAGGAGATAGTTAAGAAAGCAAATGATAGAGGTCTCGAAGTTCAATTTGAGCTAGGCAAAAAACATGAAGGTGCGTTCACAAACGAAATCGTGGATGCTTTGATTAATCAAGGAAAAAAATGGCTTGATGCTGGTGCTCTTCAATTGGTAGTTGAGGCGCGGGAAAGCGCAAAAGGTGTTGGTCTCTTCGATAACGAAGGCAATCTCAACGTTGATTTCGCTGATCGTTTTGCTACAGCATTCGGGCATGGTGTTGTCATGTTTGAAGCACCTAACAAGCCAAGTCAATTCGCCTTGCTAGACCACTTTGGTCGCGAAGTTCATCTTTGCAATGTACGAATTGAAGAACTTCTGCGAGTTGAAATTTATCGGCGAGGCTTACACTCAGACGCTTTTAACAAGGATAAACTTCGTCCGCGTCTTCCTAAATAAAGCATAAAGGAGAAAGAAAGTTGTCCCCAAAATTGGTTGCTATTGATTGCTTAGCTGAGAGTTTAAAACAGTATAATAAAGAAACAGCAATCGTCGTTATTGATGTTATCCGTTCGACAACAGTAATCGCTACAGCTATCAAGTCAGGAAGACGGTGTTTCTTTGCACCAACAGTTGAATCAGCTTTTCTTCTTGCGAAACACCTTCAAAGGCCCTTGTTGGTAGGCGAAGTAGGTGGCAACATGCCTTATGGGTTCGACCTCAAAAACAGTCCAATAGATATCGAAAAACATCCAGATAAATCTAGACCTGCCATTATAGTGTCTACATCTGGAATCCCGTTGCTTTCTTCACTAAAAAATTGCAGTTCAGTTTACGTTGCTTGCTTGCGAAATTGTGCTGCAACTACTAATTATCTTGCAAATCGATACAGTCAAATAAAGTTGTTTGGGGCGCCTACACGTGGGGAATTTCGTGAGGAAGACAAGCTGTGTTGTTCTTGGATTGCAGCTGGTCTCATGAAAGCTGGTTACACGTGTGAAGATAACAAAACGCTTGAACTAGTAAATGACTGGAAAGAAAAACCAGTCCAGATTTGTGGGGAAGGAAATAGCGCCAAGTATCTCATAGAAACTAGACAAAAAAGAGATCTTAACTACATACTAAAACATGTGAACGATTATAATCGCGTTCTCACGATTAACGGCGATGAGATTGTCAAGTTAACCGATTAGGCATGGGAAGACAATGGTAGCGAAAGAGTTGTTAATAGACGATACGAGCGTTCCAGTTGTAGTTCTGTATACTTACCATTATGGTCAACTTGGTCTACTTCGTACTTTTGGGAGACTCGGGATTGAAGCTCATGGGGTAGATCCACACGCAACTTCTCCAGGTTTATTTTCTAGATATTGCAAGAAAAAATTCAAATGGGATGTAGATGCAGCTTCTTCTAATGACTCAGTTCAATATTTGTTGAAAGTAGCTAAGAAAATCGGAAAACGTTCAATTCTAATTCATACTACTGACTTTGGTTCAGCCTGGCTCGCGGAAAACTCAAACTCTCTAAGTGAAGGATATATTTTTCCAAAGCTCAGTACCCAAATCGTGCGGGAGCTTGCCAACAAGAAAGATATGTATTTTTTAGCCAAAAAATACGGTGTTCCAACCCCCGAAGCATGCTTTCCAACGTCAACAGATGAAGTAAGCAAATTTGCTGATGAAGTTAATTTTCCAGTCGTTATGAAAGAAATGTATCGAAGTGGATCGCCTAAGTTTGGTAAACGAATGTTCATAGCAAACACAAAATCAGAATTATTGAATTTATATAGACTTCATGAAGATTTCTCAGACCCGAACTTTATGTTGCAAGAGTACATTCCCGGTGAGGATGATTCTATTTGGATGTTCAATGGATATTTCAACGAAAAATCTGACTGTCTGTTTGCAGTGACCGGAAGGAAAATTCGACAATCTCCAATTCACAAGGGAGTCACCTCTTTAGGTATTTGTCTTCAAAACCCTGCTGTTGACCAAATGACTAGGCATTTCATGAAGAGCATAGGTTACAAAGGTATACTTGATATCGGATATAGATATGACGCTCGAGATGGTAAATACAAAGTGCTTGATGTTAATCCTCGGATTGGATCGAGTTTTCGTCTCTTTGTCGCATCAAGTGGGTTAGATGTTGCTCGAGCTGCATACCTAGATCTGACAGGTCAATCAGTTCCGAGCTATAAAATTGTTGAAGGAAGAAAATGGCTTGTAGAGGATAGAGACCTAATTTCAAGCATACGGTACCATAGCGAAAAAAGCCTTACTATTAAGCAATGGATGTCTTCATTTCGAGGCGTACAAGAAAGCGCTTGGTTTGCGTGGGATGACTTACTTCCATTCTTTCTTCAAACCGCAATATTCTCGAGAAAAGTCCTTTCCAGGACTGACAAAGGCACTTTAAACCCTTACAGATTTACTTCTAGCTGAGGGGATGCTCGTTTCAAAGATATCTAGAAATACCTCAAGTGATGTCATTCGGCTTAATATAAGGTAAAATTATTCCTACTCTTGAGTATCGATAAGTCAGATTTAAATAGTTCTTTTCGCCAAGAACGCTTATAAAAGTGGTGTCTATAAGTCCGGTTATATTAAGGAGTTTATATATTCGTGGCTTTGAATAAATGCAACCTGAATATGTGTACTAAAAGAAGAAAAATAATTTAGGAGCTTGAGGTTGGTTATGACAAGACGAGAAACGAAAAAACATTTAGTTTATCACTAATTCTTACATGGTGTTTGAAAATGGTATTTACGTCTAAGATAATTCTGGCTGTCGGAGCTCATCCTGATGACATAGAATTAGGATGCGGAGGAACACTGTACAAATCTGTAAATTTAGGGTCAAGAGTAATCGCTTTATATATGTCAAAAGGTGGCAAAACAAGTGACACTAACGTGCGCATGAAAGAAAGTACAGAAGCTTTGAAAATACTAGGAGTTAAAGAAGTTTATTTTGAAAACTTTCCAGATACAGAGATCCCCCATTCATTTGAAGCTATAAATTGCTTAGAGCAATACGCATCAAAATTCAAACCCGATATGGTATTAACCCATTCTGTCAACGACATGCACCAAGATCATCGAACAGTAGGCTGGCTTGCCATGGCAGCCTTTAGAAATGTCCCAAAGATTCTTGCCTTTGAAGCACCGAGAGTAAGACCCGCCGCTTTCTTACCAACCTATTTCGTTAACATAACTGGTTGCGTTAACAAAAAAGCGCAAGCCTTGCACTGTCATGTTTCTCAGAAAGGAAAAAGATATTTAGCATACGATTCAACGGTAAATCTTGCTTCTTTTAGAGGTAGCCAAGTCGGTGTGGAAGTTGCAGAAGCTTTCGAAATTGTAAAATACGTAGAGATGTAGAATTATTTCTGTTTGGCAGGCGACTGGAACATACAGGATTTCGTATACTCAAATAATGAAACGTTTTTAACCGTATTGTTCTGCAAGCAGTGGAACGCAATTAAAAATGAAAAAGCAGCAATCGCTTATCCTGAAATTCCTCTTTTCTTAGGAATAGATTGACAGGTGGCAAAACAAGATGCGCGTATGTCATATATGGCACAGTTTTATCCCAATTGATTTTGGCGGGGTAGAGCGTTACATCCTTAGCCTGTCAGACTTTCTGTCAACAGAAAAGAACGTAGATTTTACCTTGATTACTGATCGGGCGGCCTATGTCTCGTTTTTGTGTTCGCTCAGATTAGCAGGGTATCAAAGAATTAACAGTTTGAACGTTCGTAGAATAGGGCCTAATTTGTCAAGTATTCTTAATAGCGCAAATATTAAGTTTTTACATCGATCCCAAAATGCTTTGAGCGAAATGTTAACAACTAATTTGTATAGGCAAGCTTTAAAGACACCTGGGATTGAAAAGGTTGATGTATTTCATGTTCATGGATTTTGGCAACCGCTTTATCCAAAGATCGGGTTACGACTTAGCAAGCGTTTTAACCGTCCTTTTGTTGTAACTCTCCACGGTGATTCAATAGATCCTAAGGATCGATTTTCAATGCCATTGAGAAATTTAGCCACGCTTGAAGTGCTCAGAGAGGCAGGTGCTATTACAACGTTTGCTAAGGAGACATTTAATGCGTTAGGTGAACTTGGTCTAGGGAAGAAAAGTTATTTGATACCTAATTTCATTAATTCCGGATTATTCAAGCGTCCAGACTGGATCAAAAATAATTCTGGAACTAAAATAGTCATAATTTCTAGGCTAAGCAAGCCTAAGGATCCAATTACCCCAATTCGAGCTTTTGCTTTAGTTAAAAAGGAGATACCTGAAGCAACTTTGCAAATTGTGGGATATGGTCCATTGTTCGAATATGCCAATAGATTAGTTCACGATTTAGGCTTGGATGGGTCAGTTACTTTTGTCGGTATGCAATCAAATGTTAGGAAATTCATGTGGGATAGCGATATAATTGTCGGGACAAGAGGTAGTTACATAACGACGCTTGAAGCTTGGGCAGCTGGTATAGTGGTAGTCGCCCCAAGATTTGGCATAATGAAAGAGATAATTTCTGATGGTGAAACTGGTTTTCTCACTACCCCCGAAAATATTAAAGAGTTAGCAGCTGTATTGTTAAATCTAATCCGAAACAAAACTCTTAGAGAAAGAATTGCGTCTAATGCCCTTTATGCTGTGGAGAAACATGACATCAACAAAATTGGACCAGTCATCTATAATCTTTATAGATCACTCATTTAAATCGTCAACAATTTGGTCAAACAAATAGAGGAGCTTATTTTTTGAATTCTCTTTTTTTAACATTTGATGTTGAAGATTTCATAAGCCAAAACTCGGTACCAGCTCTCCACTGTATTCTAGAGCTATTAAAGAAGTATGGCGTTACAGGCCTTTTTTTCATTACAGGAAGCATGGCTGAAAAGTTATCTGGCTTCTCCAAAACTATAAACTTGCTAAACGATCACCAAATTGGTTATCATTCGTCAGGGCACTCTATACATCCGACTATCTTTGAATTCACTGATGTCAAAAGTTTCGAGGAAGCTTACCAAGTTTCACTTTCTCGAGAAAGCAGCCACATAAATCCTTTAACTGGCAATATGGAGGGGCCAGGAGGTATTTATGCACTTAAGCGTCTTTTTCCAAAAAAAAATATAATTGCATTTCGAGCTCCTGGATACTGTTGGAGTCCACCTCACATTGAAGCTCTCAAGAATCTAGGAATTAACTATGATTTTTCTTCGAATATTGTATCATACCCGATTAACTGCAACAACACAACACTTTACCCTTTTCCATTTCTCTGTTACGGTTGGAATGGCGGGGTGCGTGATCACTCTCGATTGCAAAAACATGTTTTGATGCATCAAGTTTCTGTTCTCACAATTCATCCTAGCACTATGGTTAACCGGCTCGATTGGGATTCAATTTATTACCCACGATTCAAAGGATTAAATGTCAACCCCGAACGTCTTATTCAACCTCCTGCAAAAAGCCCTATCGAAATAGCGTCTGTGTTTCATAAGTTTGAGTCGCTACTTAGACATTTAGAAACTCTACAGAAAATCCGTCTCCTGAAAGTCACACCAGAACTTAAAACGGCAAACACAAATGTGGGTCCAACGTCAATAGACGCGGCGAAATGTTACAAGATGAGCATCGTGTGGGCGGAAGGTTTTGGATACAAGCCCAAATTTATTTATAACCATTTCAGGCGATTTTTCGAGCAAGACTCACTAAATGGGGCAACAAACGATCCATACTTGCCTAAATCATGACATACAAAAAACATGTAATCTATTTCGTGTAACATAGAAATTTTACTTAATCGCCTTCAATTTTTGACTGATTTTTGTAACTTAATGAAACAATTCTTAACGCAATCCGTTACATTACGAGGCGGAGATTTGTTTAATAGTTGAAAATCTTTTTAAACCAAGAGAGGGCTTGTGGAAAGAGACTGGTAAATGAAAAGAGGCTTGTAGTAAATTAACAACAGATAATAGTTTAGAGCGCCTATCATCCTGGACGCGGATGTTCTGGGAGAGGAGCATCCGCATGAGAGAAGTCTATATTTCTGATAAGCTTTACGAATATTTTTCTGCACTTCTGCATAGAGGAAAATCGTGCTTTTTTCCGAACGGTTCCACTTCTTTTCACATTTCAGATGTCAAGAGATTAGGTGGAAGCAACGAAGTTTATTCCTTCTTCCTAACATATAGAGGCAAGGATTTTCAACACCGGATTAATCTTATTTTGAAAATTTACATTAAAGCTTTAGAACCAGTTTTGAAAAATTATGCTAACTGTACTAGCTTTTCCCGCCTAAGCTATAGTTACCCGCAGCTCTATTGTGGACAAATCGAAAGATGCGAGAAAGAATTTCAAGTTTTAAGAGGTCTTGAGCGTGTTAATTTCCCTGTCCCCAAAGTCTACGTTCATGAGCTTGATTCAAATATTTTTGGATATCCTTTCACAATTATGCAAAAAGAAGAACTGAATCAAAACAAGTCTAATTATTTAGAAAGTTCGATCAATAATCTTGTGCGACTTCACAATTTGGACTTAACTATGCTCGGAATTGACTGTCTCAAATCCCCGGAAGACTCATATGCATTCGCGAGGAGGTGTCTTCTTTTTTTCAAACTTCTGCTGAATCTCTCCTCTAGACATAGTAAAGAATTGACCAGAGATTTTGACTTTGCGATTCGTTGGCTTGAGTCGAATGTTTCTATCGCACGATCTCCTAAGTATTGTCTGGTTCATGGGGACTATCACATTTATGCTAACGCAATCTTGACTAATGATTCCAGAATGTTTGTAATGGATTGGGAAGATGCCGAAATAGGAGATCCAGCATTTGATGTTGGATATGCTTTTGCTCGCATGTGGGTCGATTTTGATGAAAAAACTGCGGATCGAGTTGTTCAAGAATACATGAGACATTTCGACGGAGACATTGCCGAGAGGTTACGTTTCTATAAATTGGTAGTATTTCTGGGTGAAGCCATTCTTCATAGCTCGGTAGTGTCGAATCCACTAACGACATATGATATCCATGGAATAACAGCTTTTCTTACTTTTCCGTTTCTCCGTTTACCATTTAACGCCAAAAGAACGGGCGCTAATACGGATATTATTTGGCTAGATTGCTTCAAAGAATTTTTTGAAGAGTACTTAAGATGATTAGTTCATAACTCTGCTTGCCTGGTCAATCGTTCCGCAACTCAAAATTTTCGAGCTAAAGTCTGAAATAGCATAAAAATGCTCAGCAAAGAATGAAACCAACCTGTCGAAGCTTACATCAGATTAAAAGGTGCAAATAGGACAAGTTTGTTGACAACACTAATATCTAGTTTGTTGGAATTAAATATGACTGGCTTGATTTTAATGGAAAATATGCATAAGTTGTCTTTTTAGTCTTTTCAGATGAATAGAGTAATTTTTGAAAAAATAATAAAAGATCTGAATGATTCTTCCTTCTGAAGAAAACTCAAACATTATTGATTTCCTTTAATAAACACATCAATTGTAAATAGAAACACCGAAAAAGAATCAAAGAATAATGAGAATTGTATTGTGAAATTTGATAACTTTTAACTAAACAACGTAGGCGAACAAAAATGAGCAAAGCTGCAAATATGGCAAAGATTTCAGCCAAGGGAAGCTTCAATCTTTTATTGGGGCTGGTGACCTCCACGATCATTTCTTCAATAGGAACAATAATTGTAGCCAACTTAATAGGAGATGCTAATTATGGCTTGTACACAATAGCCATAGCTGCTCCTAACCTAATCTCTTTGTTTAGTAATTGGGGCGTAAGTAACGCGATGATCAGGTTCACCGCGCAATACAATGCCCAAGATAAAGCCGCCAATGTTAGAAGGATCTTTGCAGCAGGAATAATCTTCCAAACTATCTTAGGATTAACGCTTTCAGTTGTCGCCTTTCTTATCTCAGGATTTTTGGCCAAACTTTATTCGCTTCCAAGCATAACTCCACTAATCGAAATAGCCTCATTCATGATTCTTACTGGAGCCCTACTTGGCACAGCACAAGCTGCTTTCACGGGCTTCGAAAAATTGGAATTGAATAGTGCCACGCTTGTAGTCCAATCTATAATCAAAACCGTTGTGAGCATCGTTCTCGTAATAGCAGGGCTGGGTTCACTCGGTGCGATTGTAGGAATAACAACAGCCACTCTGATTGCTGGTCTAACAGGTGCACTTTTGATGTGGACTCTGTATAGGAGCTTGCCCAAACCACCCAAAAGCAAACTAGAAATTAAGGCTACAATAAGAATTATGTTAAACTACGGACTGCCCCTTTCAATTGCAACTATTATTGGCAACATGCAACTCCAATTCTACAGCTTCATATTACCAATATTCGTTCGTCCGGACTTGATAGGCAATTATGGGATCGCTAGCACATTCGTTGTCCTAATCACCTTTTTCTCTACCCCAATAACAACTGTTCTTTTCCCAGCTTTCTCCAAACTTGACCCACAGAAAGACCGAGAAACGCTCAAAAACGTGTTTCAATTTTCTGTAAAATATTCTTCGCTTTTCGTGATTCCAGTCACCTTTATCGTTATTACCCTTTCGCAACTAGGGATATCCGTGTTATTCCCACAATATACAGCTGCACCTCTATTTCTAGCCTTACTAGCTGCCAACTATCTGTACAACGCCTTAGGAAATCAAAGTGTTAGTAGCCTTCTAAATGGCCTAGGTCAAACTAGCTTCTATCTGAAAATTGCACTAATCCAAGCAGCTGTAGGCTTTCCTCTGAGCATAATACTGATATCGCGCTTCGGCGTTATTGGCCTAATTATCACAGCGCTCGTCGACGGGTTTCCAGGTCTAATCGTCGCCCTTTGGTGGATAAGAAAAAAATACGGAGTGACAGTAGACTGGGCCTCATCGATTAAGATACTTCTTTCTTCGGGAACAGCTTCTATTGTGACCTATTTACTAATATTAGTAATGCCCTTCGGCAATTTGACAAAACTTTTCGTTGGCGCCGTGATCTTCATGGGCATTCTAGTCATAGTAACTTTGCTCACTAAAACTATCAACAGATCGGACTTAAGTAACCTGCGAGACATGCTAACCGAACTCGGTCCTTTTCGGCGGCTATTCAACTTCCTGATAGGCCTCATAGAAAAACTAATGAACGCTTTTCGAATGTAAAGAAAGCGAAAATATATTGAAAACTACTACTATTTCTTCTTAAAAAAAGTTAAGCAAAAAATGCTTTTGTATTATTTAACTTTCCTGGACTTTTTCATTTTGACCTAATCCTTTCGGTTCTAAGAACGATTTTGAATCCTTTCTGGCTGAAACAATTTACACCTGCTAAAATTGCTGATAGAAGAACTGAAGGCTGTTTTATCCCCGTTAATCTTCCAGTGAACATCATTCTTGATAACTTTTGCCGGCACTCCTACAACTAAGGCTTTTCAGACCACACTCCTGGTTACAAAGGCTCCCCGGGCAATCACACTACCTGAACCAATAGTTACTCCTAATCGAATAGTTGCCTTGTCTCCAATCCAAACGTGTGAGTTTATGATTATAGGCTTGCTAATTTCGAAGTCTTTGTTATCCATATGATGAAAATCACTACCTATAATTTCCACCTTCATCCAATTATGGTATCATTGCCAATTTTAATAGGATTAGCGCACTATGGTTGAATCCGAGTTAATTAATCTGTCCTCAAACTGCCTCACACCTTTTTCTAAACGATGAGCCGGGTTCCAGGACCGATAGATTCACAACCATCAGCAACCAGTTTGCTATTTGCTGAAAGTTGTGCCAATCCTTCAATTTTTGAGGGTTTTAACCTCTAAGGCTAACTGGAAATGTTCTGTATTCTTTGCAACTGCACTTTGCCTATCCTAATTTCTATGTTACTATCCAAAAAAAGTCTTTAACACTTTACCATTTTTGCCTGCTTTGCACTTTAGATAGGTCCGATAACTCTTGAACAATGTTCGAGGACCAATGTGTTGGTTTGTTACTCAAGATAGATCAACATTAAAGATGGCTAATTAATTAAGCGAAATAAAACTTGCTAAACGAAAGAGTCACATAACTTTATTGAAGATAGCTTTTGTCGATGGTAAACTCAAGTTGCTTAAAACACAACCTTTTGAATAGCATGGGTTGAATTCTGGATTTAAATAGAATACCCAGACTATATAAGAAATCAGAGGAAAGGTAAAATAACACGAAGAGAAACGCTGTACGAGTATCGGCTCTAATGGATCACAATAAACAAAACAATTCGCAACTTGAGTGCTCAAAACCCACTGCAGTGAAGGCGGCAAATGAAATAACCTGTTTTGATGAATCAATATATTTCAACAGATCCATTAGCCACCAAGCGATGGGTAGTTTAGCGATTCTTGCTAAAACAATCGGTTGGAAAAAAGCGATTATCGAAGGTGCTGACCACTCACTCACCAATTATGTTATAAGTCCCAGGCGAGCATTTTTTTTTCCCATTTTAGAGATTAACGAAGGAGATAAGGTTCTCGATGCAGGTTCTGGTTGGGGAAATATTTCCGCCAAGATTGCAAGAGGTTTTCCTACTACACAAGTTTATGCTTTAGACAGAAGTAATAGTACCACCTCTTTTGCTAATACCATTTCAAAACAAGAGCATCTAGATAACATGTATGTTGTGCATGCTGACATTATGCATTCACCATTTGGAAAGAATAGTTTTGACGTTGTTATCATGTTAGGCCTACTGGACTGGCTTGGCATGGCGGTTCAGAGTGATTCTCCAAGAACATCACAAATTCTAGTACTCAAGCGTATTTACGATATGTTGCGTCCTGGAGGCAGGCTGCTAATAGGTGCCGAAAACCGAATTGGTCACCGATTTTTTGTCGGAGCGCGAGATAGTCCAAGCGGTTTACGATTTATTACGCTTCTTCCACGGCAATTGGCAAATTTCTATTCACTGCGCAAAAACAAAACACCATACGTAACATATACTTATAGTGAGAGAGGCTACAGAAAACTACTAAGCGAAAGCGGATTCGATGAACCTACCTTTTACGCAGCTATTCCTAATTATCGATATCCAACTACTATCTGCGATTTGAAATCTGTAAAAGAAATTGCGCACTACCGATTTGCAAAAGCAATTCCAAGTTCAATTGTTGGAGCACTGGCAGGTTCATTTTACATAAAAGTCAGGAGATAGGCAAACGTCAGTTCACGAAGTAATAAATGAGTTAGCTACCAATATTGGCTTCAAACTTAACAATTGGCACGCTATTCTAAACGAATCAGTAAGCTTGGCTTCCGAACATGCGGTTGTAATTTTGGAACAACCCAAGAACAACAAAAAATTCTTCGTTAAAATTGCAAGAACATGTGAAGATTCTGGCAGAATACTTCGTGAAATTAATGTTTTAAGAAAGCTTAGAGAATTAAAGGTAGATAATATTCCAGAAATAGTTCTATCTGGAAAAATACAAGGAAGAGCGTACTTAGTTGAAAACTATATTGATCAATCAAAAAACCGCCGTTTGACTGAAACAAATATGTTAAGTTACATATTGGACTGGCTGGGTAAATTTTATTCACAGACCAAGCAAGGAACTATTGACCCTAAACAAATAGTTCATAGAGCAGAAGAAGTGGCAAAGTTAGCTAACGGTTTCGTAGACCTCACTGATTCTTTGTATATTCTTGAAAAGTCGGTCCCGAATATACCAATTCCAGCCGTTTGTCGACATGGAGATATCGCGGACATTAATTTTGTGTTTTCGAATCAGGGCATGGTGGGAATAGATTTTGGTTTTTCCAGGTTTAATGAGCCCCCTTCAGAGCCTCATGCATTGGTTTGCGCTAACAAACTAATGGCGGCTGCAAAGTCCGTGGATGTTCTTTCTGAACTCAACGAAATTAATCCTTTCTTTTTTGCAATATATGAAAACATTACACGTTTAGGTGAGGAATTGGAAATGCTTAACGAATTGGAAAAGAACTTATCAGTAATAAATAGAATTCGTTATTTTGTTCCCCAAGTTCAATTGTCCAAAATTGAGCATCTGCGAATGTGTTACCAAGTACAAAGTACTAAAACTTAATTTTAAAACAACAGAGGCTTTAAACGAGTGACCTACTATAATGTTTATTTATGTTTGTTCTTATTCCCAGCTTTGGGACATAAGTGGTTTTAGTCTTTTATGATTATGACGTAGGCTCTTTTTCCGATGTACTTTTTTTGGGAGCCTATTTTGGCTGAGTTGCCGAACTGTGTTACGGTGGCTTCGTAGATCACTTCTACGTTCTCGGTTATCGATAAGTCGCCGTTTTTAACCTCAACTTTGCGTGGCATACCCATTTTATTTCTTATCTTTTGGATATACTTGTTGGAGTATAGAGTCGCAATACAGGATACACATGGATATCCTTATATCTTGAGTATCACAGAATAGACGCATGTGTTCACCAGCTAAACTCACAAGGCTAACCAACCGCCGGTTCGAAGAATTCAAACAAGAATTTAGCGCCATTATCGAAGCGTACAAACATGAGTTTTCCGAGCAAAAACACACGAATTGGAAAACCTACGAGACCCAATGGCGCAACAGGCTAAGAATGCCCTCAAAGAAGTAAAAACCACGATCACTCAAGCTGAAAAACACATAAGATATTGCCTAACCCTTTCGGTCGGCCGCCTAAGGTAGAAGCGAAACAAAAAGCCCTTCTCCTATTCGCCAAAGACCTCGCCCGATTCAGCAACCGAAAAATGGCCAATCTCCTTGCGCTCTTCTCGCTCTTTGAGGACGTAGATCTTAGCTACAAAACGTTGGAACGCGCCTACTCTGACCCCAAAGTCAGACGTATCATCCACAGCGTGTTCGTTTTGCTCGTTAAACGAAAAGGAATCAAGCAAACCGACCTCAGGGGCGACGGAATAGGTTACAGCTTAACCATCACGAGGCATTATCGGACGGTGAGAGAGAAAGCTGGGGAAGCTATGAAATCGAACGAAAACTCCAAACCGCCCAAGGTAAAGCCACAGACCAAATAAGACCAAAAGAAGCTTTTCACGTATGCGTTTGCGCTTATGGATCTTGAGTCTAACCTGTATGTGGGGTATGGGGCGTCGTTGCGGTCGGAGCGGTCTGCTTTCGAGGCGGCTTTAGCGATTATGCGCGAGTGTGGTGTGGCAGCTAGAAGTGTGCGGTTGGATCAGTATTATGCGTGGCAGTCGATGGCTGAGGTTTTTGGCGCCCAGACCTCTGTATGTTATCCCTAAGAGCAACGCGACGATCCGGGGGTCTTACGTGTGGAAGGATATGATCAGGGATCTGATCTCGCATCCTTTACTGTTTCTAAGTGAGTATTTTAGGCGGAAGCATTCGGAGAGCGGATTCTCTGCAGATAAACGGTTCGACTTATGTCCCAAAGCCCTTATTACCTGATCTGTTGCTATTTCAAAAAATAGCAGTGCGAGAAAAAATTAAGTATGAATAAAATCCTGTGGTCAGAAACATCCGATTTCAAAGAATGGGATGATTTTGTAAGCCGAAACAGTGGGAGCTTCTTTCACTCTTGGTCCTGGAGGGCAGTTCTCGAGAATACTGGTGCAAGACCGCTTTATTTGGCTTGCCGAGATAGCAAAGGAAACCTGAGTGCAGTCTGCCCCTTCTTTTATGATAATATGCGTGCTAAAATCGCTTCAAGAAACTTGCTGGTTCTAGACTCACTTCCTTACATTGAGAACGGCCCTCACACGGCAGGTCCAATCATAGACATTCAGGCAACCAATATATGTGAAATTTTAGAATCACTACAGAAGTCAATCAGGTTCTCAATCCTTAATCCTGTGGTCTCGATGATACTTAGAGTTCATCAGCAATCTATTGTGAACTGTCTGGTTCAATCAGGCTTTAATTATCAGATTGAGGCGGGAGATTTCATTCTTGACATTGCTGAGAGACCTCCAGAACAGATCTGGAACAAAGTTTTTCGAAAAGACGAACGGAATGACATACGATACTTTGAAAAGTACAGTCTGTCGTTAGGTTTTGCTCAACATGAAAGTGAATACTCTGATTTCTTCAATCTATATCAAGAATCGATGCTTCGCCAAGATTACAAACCAATTTCTCATGACTTCTTCAAGAATTTGCGATCAACCCTTGGCCAACAATTTAGGGTCATATCATTTACTTCGGAAAACAAAGTCATCGCAGGGCTTGCAATATTATGCGACACAAAGAATTCCGAAGTGCGCTTTAATTTTGTAGGATACCAACCACAGAAAGGTGGTAGATCTTTTACTCAGTACATATACTGGAAAGCTGTCAACTGGGCTTCAGAGAACGGATTCAAATATGTCAACTTTGGACGCACTTCTCCAGATGAGACAAATTCTGTTCATCGACTCAAACAGAAATTTGGGGGAGAATTTGTTCCAGAATACAAGTTTGTTTTACCTGTAAACTCCACTTTTGTTTCAATCGCAAGATCTATAAATAAAATCTTTCAAGTCCGCTCTCGAGTTTCGTCATAGTCAACATTTGCTTAACCAGTTTCATAGCGATGAAGCATTTGAAATAGTTCAAAGCCAAGATTTATGAGCAATTAAGAGCTAAGTATTGATTAAAATCTTGTCCAACATTTGAGGCAGCAGTAAATAAAGTAACAAGTGAGAAACTTGAGAAATATACAAGTTATTTTCAACCCAGAAGGAATTTCCAAAATAGAAAAAGAGTTTGATTCATTTGTATCAAAGAACTGCAACAATCCCTTCATGCATAGCATATTCATAAGAAAACGAATTGAACGAAATTCGGAGCCGAATTCAAAACCAGCCATACTTGTTTTAAAAGAAAATGATGACATTATTGGAATTGCTCCTTTACTTCTGATAGAAAAATTTGAGTTTCGATATGTAAAATGGCTGTTCAGCTGCTGGTATTCCCCGGATTTCATTTTGAATGACGCTAAAAGAGAAGATTGCCTTCAATCTTTTTTTCATTACATATTTCAAAACTTAAGTTGCAAGTTTGCCATACTGGAAATATCAGCTGAATCAGAAAATCAAAACTTACTTGATCAAGTTTGTGAATCTAACAATTTATCAATTCACCAAATAAAAGGGGCACATCTTAATCATCGAGTAATAGAAGTAGACAGAACTTGGGATGAATTCCAGAAATCTCGAGGAAAGGATTTTAGAGTTGAGTTTAGAAGCCTCGAACGTAAACTCAGCGCAGCTAGCAACTTTAGAACTCTAATGTTCGAAAATACTGAAAACGAAGACGATTCACTAAAGAATATTATGCAAGTGGAAGATGGCAGTTGGAAGCAGAACTGGCGGCGTAGCCACAATTCTTCATTTGATGTAGGATTATTGAACCTATGGGAAGGATCTAGCTTAGTAATTAGAACTAATCTAGATTTTAGACGTAAGGTTTGGTTTCTCGAGTTGAACGGTCAAGTGATTGCTTATAGTTTAGTAATTGAGTATGGGGAAACTGGATATGTTGCAAAGACATCATTCAACAATAGTTGCAGGAACTTAAATCCTGGCATTTATATATTTAATGAAGCTGTAAGAGGCTTGTTCAATTCTCCTACAATTAAGAAAATTGATTTTATGACAAACTTATCATTTATGAAAAAATGGTCCTCTATTGAGTTAGAAAGAACAAAATTTGTAATCTCAAAAGGATCACTGCCGAAAGCATTGATGAGGCTAATTCAAAAACCAGTAATAAAAGCAATTTTGTATCGTTTTAACCCTGAACTAATACAATCTCTTTCTTAGTCGTTAAACTTGTTATTGAATGACTTAGAATCAATTCTTGGTTAACTGATCCATTTTTGTTGCTCTGAAAACCTTTGATATTTGTTCCTTAAATGTATACTTTTCAGAATTTATGGCTTAAATGCTTGTCCCGCCCGGGGATTTATAGATAGACTTAGATTGCCATGGTCTCATTTTTTGAGGTCATTTGCCCAAAAAATCTTTATCTTCATAGGTCCTTTTTTCAGCGGGGTCAAAAATATTTATCACCTTTTCAACTATTCTGAGAATAACGTTAAGCGGGCGGTTCAAATGTTGAATGGACTTAGTCATTTCACGGATATTGGCAATATCAATTCTAGTTAAGGTTTTTGTTGTAGATAATGTAATTATTATTACAGATAGAAAAATCAAAACTCCGAAAAACAATTTTAAAACATTGCTAAATCCTGAAAAAAAGACGAACGAAAAAGTCACTGCAGCAGCAATAGCTGAAGATAGAATAATCTTAGCAGAAGATCTGAAATCAATTTTAACATGATAATTCTTGTTAACCCAGTAAACTTCAATTACAGTGCATGGTAATCCCGCTGTATCGAGAGCTACAATAATGCCTATTATTCCGAAGTGCGAAAGCAGAATTAAACCTAGAGGAAATCCAATAGCCGCCATCAACAACGACATTTTGAGCATGAATTTTGTTTGGCCTTGACCATTTATAAGGTTGCCATTACTTAGGCTTCCAGTAGCTGTTGGCAAATAACCGAGGGCAAGTAGGGACAAGAATAGTGGGGCGAAAGTGTATTTGTTGCCAAACAATATAGAAACAGCTGGTCCCGAAAGGGCTGCGATCATGAATGCAACTGGAACCACTAGTAATGTTGCATATTTGACCGAAAACTTGTATACATTTCTTAATGTCTCTTCGTCATCTTTAGCATTTAGTTTTGAGAAAGCTGGAAACATGACTGTAGTTATCGGTATTGCAAAGAATGTTATCAGCACAACAAAGTTGCTTGCTACAGAATAATTTCCTATTAAAGCGTCTGAAGCATAAATTGGTAGTAGGATGTTGTAAAACTGAGGTAGCAAAGCTCCTAAAATTATGTAGCCTGAGAGGGGTAGTCCGTATCTAAGTAGGGTCTTCATGTTCTCAATTATGTCCAATTTGTATTCTGGCGATTTATTATGAAGCTTGTAAATAATGCGGAGAAGAAATAAACTAGCTATAGCCGATAGTAAACTGCTAATGGCGTAGCCTGTTACAGCGCCGAAAGCGCCCATGCCTATGATCACAAATGCTGCAACCAGAGTCGTTTTCAGGACGGATTGAATAATTAATGTTAGACTGTTTAATTCCATTTTTTCTACTCCCGTGAAAGTTCCCTGAGCTGCAGCCAAGATTGCTCCTGTCAAGATAGCAGAAGAAGAAATTTGCATTAAGGACGAAATATGAGGGCGATTATAAACAGTTGTGGCTAGGAAGCCAGAAATAAAAAATGAGATAACAAAAAGTATGATGCCTGTAAGTGTTTCAAAGACCAATGATGCAACAAGAATACTTCTGATACTGTCGCTCTTGCCCTCTGCTTTATACTGAGCTCCATATTTTGTCATCGCCGATCCGACACCCCAATCTCTGAATATTCCAATTAGGTTTGGAACGGTCAAAGCGATTGTATAAATACCCAATTCAGAGGGGGCAAGCAACCTCGCAATCAATATGGTGCCGACTGCAGATATAATAGTTGAGACTACCAAACCCCAAAGCAGATGAAAGCTCCCTTTAGCAGAAACCTTACCCATATCAGCAGCTTTGCTCAATATTTTTACCAACTTTATTGTAAGATATGAGCTACTGATGTTACCGCAGACATCTTTATTACTTTTGGTTATCCAAAATCTAGACTATTATCCACTAATTGAAGCATAAACATAATTCATTTGATAAAAACATCTTTGCAGACCAAAAGCGACTTCGATTTCTGTTAAGAACTATTCTTATGCAAAATTATGCCTGTTGGCTAAACGAATATTAAGCATGTCGAGCTCTTGCAAGTCAAAAACGAGCTTGAGTCTTTTTTTCAAAACCTCACTAAATGCTTGAACCGAAAATTTTGGTGCTTTTTCCATTAACATAACAACGACAAATAATGGCAACCACATAGCGTTCAAAGCACAATTGTTGACCCAACTGAAAATCTGTATATTCATCTTTAAGTTTGAGCCAACCACCGTTTGCTTTTTGTTTTTCTTAAGACTTGTCTGTGCGCGATTTCCATTCTTTATTTTGAGGAATAAACTCCTGATAAGTCTGGAAGCTGTTTTTTTAATTGAAGATCAACAACACTGGAAATCGCAATTTTCTGAATAGTTTGCATTGGATTGTTTTTTTAGACCAAAGTATATTTTGTTTGCAGACTGCATGTTTTTGTGTGTTTTCCATGTTTCTTCTAAGTGTCTGTAGGTGTTTCGACTTTGACCCACGTCTTTCTGTCTCTAAGAGCATATATATTATCTAGAGCAAGATTTGCAGAATCCATTAGACGTAGACAGTATGTTTACATTAATTCAACTAAGGTTCCTTCTGCAAACAGTGACTGTTGCCAAGTCGACGGTTTCTCAGCTATTGCCGTTGACAATTTGGAAATAGATCGACGTTATGTCATAGTCCATTATAGTGGTTGTTCAAGTGGTGGGAATGGAGACTCCACGGAGCATTCATAAGTAGTTTTCTTGCCTGTTCCAGTCGATCCAATAAGCTGAATATTTCAGCTTATTGTTGCTGAAATCTCTGTGCTCTAAAGTTAAAAGTCGCTGCAATATTTCGTTAAGTCAAACGCGTTTATTGCACTAACCATGTTTTACCTAGTCGCGATATTTTCCTAAAGAGCATTCCACTAGGGCATCTTCACTCGGAGGTACAAAGTAATTACGCGCCTGTTTGATTCATTAAGGTTTTCTCACTAGCAAGATGTGGTGGGAACCAAGTTTGCTGAGAAGACTCTTAGGGTCTCGTTCTGCGAGTTGTTGCAATCTTTCATTGATCCAGACACCTGCACGCTCAGGGATCTTCTTGGATCGAAAAGTAAAAGGACCATAGCCAGTTGTGACTACTTTGCACTCCTCTAATTGAGCTGAGTTCAGAAGATTTCTTACTTCTTTGATCGAATATACGTAGTCTGGCATTCTATACTCTTTGGCGTGTTCGCTAAGAGGTTTAAGTAATGGACTCCAATCAGGATCTAGAAAACGATCAAGTCGCCAGTAATTATCAGACGTAAATATCAAATAACCGTGTTTCTTCGTCACTCGAGCCATTTCCTTCATTGCTTTGAGTGCCGAATGAAGATAGGGAAGTACTCCTACCGCGAGTACCAAGTCGAACGTATTATTAACGAATTGAAGATTCTGAACATCACCGATACTGGCAAATATTTTATTGAAAACATTCGACTGGGTAGCATGTTGCAGTGTGAGATTTATCATTGTCTTTGCTAGATCAACTGGTTGAACAGTGTACCCTCTGCGAGCCAACTCGACCGATGTCAAACCTGCACCACAGCCAACTTCGAGAACGCAAGCGTCTTTAGTAAGAGGGAGTTCACTTACCATTCTAAGAATAACCTCGCGTCTACGCTGGAAGACCCTGCTTAGAACGTCTGTACCTTTGTAGTGTTGGTCCCACTTTGGAGCGGCAGATGTGAAATATTTGACTACTTGGCGTTGGCCTTCCTTGACTTTGTTTGTTTCAGCCATGTGCTTTCCGTTCAATGGTATCGGATGTTTCGGTGTCCTATATATTTCTTACATGTGTCCGCTGTAGCGTTTTCTAACAACCGAATCGTGAAGCATGTAAATAAGTGTCACAATGTCAAAAACTGGTAAACCGGTAGCTTCTTGGACTGCTGCAGCGCCTGGAGGAAAATTTGTGCATTCAAAAACCAATGCGGCGATATCTGGGTGCTTTGAGATTAATTCTTTGGCAACTTTGGGAAGAGTCTTTTCAAGTCCTTCTAGTCGGCTTTTCGGATCTGGTCCGTTCACGCTAGACCAATGCTTGTCCAAGCCTGCCACAGCGATATTGATTGAACCATCAATCCCTGCTTTTTTCAAATGTGTCTCAGTTAAATATTTGGAGTTGCCACATATTATACCAATCCGCTTATTCTTCCCAAACATCTTCGCCACAAATGGAACTTGAATTAAGCTAGAAGTAACAACTGGGATATTAACAGCATCAGCAATCTCCTCTTGGAAATAAACAAAGTAGCCGCAGCTAGTGGTTATTGCCTTGACACCTTCCGCTTCCAATTCCTTGGCTTCTTCGATAAAACGTTGACATACTGATTCATCCGGCTTCTCGCACAAAATGTCTTCCGTCACCACTCCTTTGACAACCCTAAACATCACTGGAAAAGGATATGTGGTAGCGTTTCCTATGTCCCCGGGAATTCTAGGATACTCAGTGTCAAGAAGCAAAATACCGATTGCCTGTCCAAAGGTCCTTTTCGGTGTCGGACGCCCAACCTTTTGCCAAGTCTGCCCGGAAAAAAGACCCTTCTTGTAACCGCCTTCGTTGGCGTTTTGATTTTGCATAGAAACGGATTTACCGTTGTGAATTAATAAAACTGTTGGTAGTTCCGACTCCAAAATGGGAGCAGCCCCTACGAGAATTGACCCACGATTTATGGATTGGAAGTTCGCCTCTCTGTCTAACTGAGCCAATGACAATATGACTTTGCACTATGATTTTAAGGAAAAATTCTGAAATAGTATTTGTAACCAATAAAGTTTAAAAAGAAGTTTTGAATCTTAAGATGCACTAAGGCAAGAAGGATTGTATGTGAATGAAGAAAAAAATATTATTTCCAATTATTATAGCATTTTTAAGTTTTGCAATACTAGCTCCAGTGTTGATGGAGGTTGCAAACGCAACTTACATATTCAGTGATGGCTTCGAAAGTAACACTCTTAACAGTTGGAATAAAACCATGGAAACAGGTTTTTCGATTAATACACAAACTGTTAACACTGGAATTTACAGTGCTGAAAATAAGTTAGCTGGTGGGCCTCCAAGTCGTTCTGGAGAAGTAGAAAACTTATGTTTTCAAGCTTTAAGCTCTATATCTGACCCCATGTATTTTAGGGAATATGTCTACATAAACTCCACCACAGTTCCTACAACAAATGGAGATTACTATGAAGTCGGCGGTTTTTCCACATCTACTGGCGGTAATATCGGCGATGGAGAAATATGTGTATTCAATGTAGGCGGGACACTTTATTGGGGATTATATTACCGTGATGCGATCGGGTCGCTTAATCCTTCAGGTTTTACATTCTCTATTAGTAACGATAATCAAACATCTGATGCCCATCCGGTTTCAATCGGTTGGAACTGTGTCGAGCTAAAACAACACGTAGGTGTTTCAGTCTACCCACGAGACGGTACGGAACAATTATTCGTAAACGGCAATTCTGTTTTAGACGTTTTTTCATCAAACTGGGATAGGACACCAGCGAACGTTGTTATCGGCGGAAGCCAAAATGTCCTAAATATAGCTGATAGATGGAATTATTACATTGACGATGTTGTTGTGAGCAATGCCTACATCGGACCATTACAAATGCAATTGACGACGTCAACAAACTTTGGAACTGTTACTCCAGCTAACGGGACTTTTTTTGGTGAAGGTGAATCAGTCCCATTAGTAGCGACACCTCCCGCAGCTGTTTCAGGCGTACAATATGTTTGGCAAGGATGGAATGGGACAGGACTAGGCAGTTACACAGGCATGGGTAGCCTCTCAAACGACGGTGTTAGTTACACCGCTTCAGTTACAATGAACGGAAACATATCTGAAACAGCCTCATGGTTACGTCAATATCAATTGACAATCGTTACGTCTGAGGGCACCGCTATCGGCAGTGGTTCATGGTTTAATGAAAACAGCGTCCATTATGCAGCAGTTACACCACTAACTGTAGGGAACACTCAAAATAGCAGTGTGCCCATTGGAACCCAGTACGTTTTTACCGGCTGGAGTGGTGATGCTTCAGGGACAAATTCTCCTTCAAACGCAATTATTATGAACGGCCCCAAAACGGCTATCGCTGACTGGAAAACCCAATATATGTTGACTGCAGATTCTGCACAAGGAACTGTTACAGGTGCAGGCTGGCAAGACGCAGGTACCTCTGCAACTGTTGCCCTTAACTCACTAATTGTACCAGGAACCATTGGGACGCAGTATCTTTTTACCGGCTGGAGCACAGATGCGTCAGGAACAACCTTAACTTCAAATCCAATTACAGTGGACGGTCCAAAAACAGCAACAGCTAATTGGCAGACTCAGTACAACTTAACCTTCGCTCAATCTGGGGTAGGATCAGATTTCTCAGGCTCAGTCATGACAATCAACGGCACATCCTATGGTAAAGCTGGCTTTTCAACCTGGGCTAACGCCAGCGATGTTTACACATTCAATTACGTTTCATCTCCAATTGTTGTCAACGCAAATAGTAAACAGTATATCCTGACTGGCGTCAGCGGTAACACCACAGCTTTATCCTTGACCGCTTCTAAGCCTACAAGCCTTACTGGTGCTTACAAAACTCAATACTACCTGACCGTAACATCAACTTATGCTACAGCTTCACCCACAAACGGATGGTATGACAACGGAACAAGCATAACTGACTTCGTTGCCTCTCCAGTATCAGGTGGAACTGGCACGCAATACGTTTGCACTGGCTGGTCCGGCACAGGAAGTATTCCAGCCTCTGGAAGCTCATCAGCAGTAACTTTCGCAATCAGTGCACCTTCAACTATTGCTTGGACCTGGAAGACCCAGTACCTGGTTACATTCAACGTTACTCCATCAAATGGCGGAACCACAAATCCCTCTGGCACAAACGTCTGGGAGGATACCACACCTATATCGATATCAGCTTCTCCTTACGGTGGCTACACATTCTCTTCATGGTCTACTGATACCGGAAACATTACAGTCGGTTACCAAAGTTCCGCTTCTTCTACAGCAACGATAAATGGACCTGGAACATTAACGGCCAACTTTGCAACTGCACCAAATACTACACCAACACCTACACCTATTCATACAGCAACACCAACAAACTCACCTACTCCGACAGCACATCCAACATCAACCCCAACAGCAACGCCTACAAATTCATCCACTACAACACCAACTGGTGAAACTAACTCTGGTTTCGTGGTCTATCTTTCCGTTATAGTCGTTGTAGTAGTAATAGCAGCAGTTGCCGGATCCGTTATAGTGCTGCGCAAAAGAAAAAAGAAATAAACCTCTTTTCTTTTTTTTATTAATATTCTTCTAAAGAATTGGGATTAATTATTTTCGTCAATGCACTTTCATAGTTTTAGCTTTGCTGAGGTGAGCAATATGCAAATCAAAACAATTTTTGATAATTTAACGCATTCTTCAAGATAGACAAGAAAGGAAAGAGGCTTAAATTCGAATTTTTTGATTTTTTAACAATATGTAAGATACCATCTTTAATTACGAGTAAAGAACAATTATAACGTATTTTGAAGTTAAATTTTTCTTGACCTGTTGTGTAATTAAGTGTTGATCAAAGCGGGATTTTTTGGTCAATGTGGTCTGCAATAGCACAATGAAATCGATTACATTTTGTGAAGCGTCCATTATTTTTAAATAGAATGTTCGATATGTCCTTTCTAAGGCTTAACTCTTGCATAGCAATTCAAACAATGATCTTAAGAAAAGAATCGTTGAAATTATCAGTCAAGAGAAACCTCAATCTGTGAAACAACTCGCTGTTATGTCAATGGAGATTCTCGAGTTACCTGAAAGGAAAATACTGGAGGTTGTATTGCAACTCCAAGCTGAAGGATTAATTAAGCTTAAAGACCCACTCATTGAAGTTGGTGATGGTTATTCTTCTATCGCTTCAGATAGGACACTTTGGTACAAATTTACGATTGCGGTGGGCGCAATTGCTGTTATTATGGCGTTTGTCATTCCAGCAAACCTCTACCCCTGGGCATATCTAAGAAATTTTTTCGGCGTAATCTTTGTTCTTTTTCTTCCTGGGTTTACTTTCATGAAGGCGCTTTTCCCCAGTTATTTGACTAGCACAGAGTTTTCAATGGATCTTGAAACTATAGAGCGTATAGCTCTGAGTGTGGGTTTGAGCATTGCGTTAGTTTCGATAATGAGCTTACTTTTGTACTACTCGCCGTTGGGTTTAAGTTTACCTGCGATCGTTGTGACCTTATTTGCAATTACTTGTAGTCTTTCAATTGTCGGAGTATTGAGGGGTTCGAACAAGATCAAAACTCTCATGATTTAGCTATTTCTTATTGATAGGAAACTTGGTAATTGTATTTTCGTGCAACACATCTTCTCTTCAGAGGCTTAGAGAGCAACGTTCTTAAATCAAATCATAAGACTTACTATATTAGATTGACATGAGCAAATACAAGAACATGAATAAATACCGGAATACGGGCAAATACAAGAATAGGTTTACAAGACAAGCAATTTCAAAGCATGCAATTGCAATTGCCCTGATATTAATGATAATAGCGATAGCCGCCACATTCACATCCTATGCCGCATTAACCGTAAACAAGAGCGTTTTGTCAGCAGGGTCAGTAACTGTTTCAGCAGACCTCACCGTGTACTCTGATAGTGCTTGTCAAAACAACCTGACATCAGTAAACTGGGGCACGCCAACACCAGGAACAAATGTTACTAAAACAATATATATCAAAAATACAGGTAGCGGTGTATCCCTTGCATTAAGCATGAACACTTCTGGGTGGAATCCAACATCTGCCAACGGACCAATAACCCTTACTTGGGACCAAGAAGGAACAAAACTTAATCCTGGCCAATCAACTGCAGCAATACTCACATTGAAAGTGTCATCAACAATTGTAGATGTTACGAACTTCAGCGTTTCAATCTCAATAACAGGAACACAATAGCATAACGGGTCCAAAAACAAAATTGTTGGGTTCTGCCGTTTTTAGATAGATGCTGATTTTGTTATGGTAAAAACCTGCTGTTTGCTTTATTTTGAGTTTAAACTTGCTATTAGCAAAGTTTCCCGAGTTTTGCGACTTTTTCGGACTTTTTCAAGACTCGATATACCTCGAACCGAGGTTGGGATCAAGAAGGCATCTTGAACAAGGTCTAGCAAAAATCTTTTCTTCATTAGTTATGATTGGGCAGGGGTTAACCCTTCCTGTTAAAACCCTTCTCTTTTGCTTCTCAGATCACTGAAGGTTAGGTTTTCGTATATCGAAATGTCGCAAATTTGTTTTCCCAAGAAATGGGTCATGCTATATGCTTATTAATAAGTGAATCTTGGGGATAAGCTTGAATTCCTAAAGAATGTATCTTTTTTGTATATGTCAAGTTTCGTAATATGTCAACGTTCGAAGTAATTGCTATATTAAGTCTTAATATACATCTATTGACTGTGGGTAAGTATTACAAAACTACAACAAAAAAGGGGCAGCAAAAATGAACTACGTGCAAATTGAAAACTTTCCGCAAATACCGCTTGACTTTAACTCTTCAAGTTTTGGCGATGCCATACTTGAAGCATTAGACCAGACCTTCTCAAAGTTGGGCGAGGCGGTTAAACAAAAGTTCTATTTCTTCTTAGACACTAACTTCAAAATAAGCAAAGAAAACATACCTAATCGAATAGGTGATTTTGTTTACGCCCTTGAAAGTATTTTTGGAGCAAGTGCGTTGCTCCTTGAAATGGATGTAATGAAAACTTTGCAGCAGAATGTTCCTTCTTTTATTTATGTAGTGGAGAGCCCTGAGATAAGCTTTGAAGGTTATTTGTTCTCATTAAAGCGGCATATTGAAAATACGTGAAGAATTTTTTTGTCTCTTTTTTGTGTATTTTTGTTGTACGGTTCTTTTTTGTGGTTTAGTTGGTGTTTGCAGAAGTTTTTGTATGGTTGTGGCTTGTTTTTTTAGTGGTTTTTTGTTTGTAGAGTGACTTTTTGTTATGCTTTGATATGCTAGCGGTATGTCTTAAGCTTTATATCGTTCTTTATTGTATATTGAGATACGTGCAACAATAGGTCTGATTAAGTACATATTGTACACACGCACAACAAAAATACAAGAGGAAAAAAAATGAACCTAACACACAAAAACGTTCAAACAAAACTTACAAAAGGCCTATTAGACCTAATAATTCTCCAACTACTTGA